>FWPU01000705.1_pt1 | contig 106786 bp, 107 predicted proteins | sample 2228361 | NCBI WGS metagenome assembly FWPU01 (sample SAMEA103939777, study PRJEB20133) | metagenome | reverse complement strand
CTGTGGCCCAGGAGGTCGCGGGTTCAAGTCCCGTCGGTCACCCCAGACAGGACGCAGTCGGACGCGGCGCACAGGCCGCGTTACATGCCAGACCGGTTGCCCATCTCTGGCCGACTCTCCCTCTGCCACCTCCCCACAGGAGGAACCGGCGGCCACGGGTGCCAATCAGCCCTGAGAGCATCTCTTCCCGGAGGCTGGATTCCCGATGAACCAGCGAGCGGAAATCGTCGACACCCTGGCCGGGCTGGCGCTGTTCGGCGACCTGACGCGGCCGCAGCTGGAGGCGGTGGCGCACACCTTCGAGGAGGAGTGGTTCACCGAGGGGCAACGCATCCTCCGCCAGGGCATCGCGGGCTCGGCCTTCTACGTCATCCTCGAGGGAGAGGTGGCCGTCCGCATCGACGGCCAGACCCGCTCCACCCTGGGCCGTGGCGACTACTTCGGCGAGATCTCCGTGCTCCTGGGGGGGATCCCGATCGCTGACGTGGTGGCGACGCGCCCGGTGCGCTGCCTGGTGCTGCCGGGCCCGGAGCTGGAGGGGTTCCTCCTGGCGTACCCGCGGGTGATGTTCCGCATGCTGCAGGCGCAGGCGTACCGCCTCCAGCGGACCACCCAATGGCAGAGCTGACCCGGCCCTTCCCTCCGGGGCGGTATCCGCTGGTCATCGTCGGCAGCGGCCCCGGCGGTCTCCAGCTCAGCTACTGCCTGCGCCGCCTGGGAGTCGACCACGCGGTGATCTCCGCCGACGAGGCGCCGGGTGGGATGTTCCGCCGCTTTCCCCTGTTCCAGCGGCTGATCACCTGGTCCAAACCCTACGCACCGGTCCCCCCTGAGCGGCGTCCGTACGACTGGTACGATTGGAACAGCCTGGTGGCGGACGTCCCGTCCGAGCGCGCCCTCGTCCCCGACTTCATGGACGGTACCTCCATCTTTCCTTCCAGGGGGGAGATGGAACGGGCCATCGCGGCCTTCGCCGAGCGCAACCGTCTGGCGGTCCGCTACGGCTGCCGCTGGACGGCGACGCGCCGCACCGAGGACGGATTCCTGCTGGAGACCACCGATGGGGAGTACCGCTGCCGCGTGGCGGTCTTCGCCGTGGGCGCCGCCGAGCCGTGGAAGCCGGAGATCCCCGGGATCGACTCCGTCCCGCATTACGTGGAGGCGCGGCCGGCCCGGGAGTATGCCGGCAGGCGTGTCTTCATCATCGGCAAGCGCAACTCCGCCTTCGAGCTGGCCGACGCCATGCACCCGTGGGCCCGGCAGATCATCATGGCCTCGCCCCGGCCGGCGGTCTTCTCCCTGTACAACCGCTCCCCCGCCGCCTCGGTGCGCGCCCGCTACGTCATCCCCTACGAGGACCACCTCTTCGGTGGCGGCACCTTCGCCCTGGACGCGTCCATCGACCGGATCGAGCGGCACGCAGACGGCTGGCGCGTCTTTGCCTCCGGGACGAAGACTCCGGGAGCTTTCACCTTCGAGGCGGACGCGGTGATCGCCGCCACAGGGTTCACCACGCCGCTGGGCGACCTGCGGCGCCTGGGCCTGAAGACGTTCAACCAGGACCGCCTCCCTGCGCTCACCCCGTTCTGGGAGAGCGCCACCGTGCCGGGGATCTACTTTGGGGGGACGGCTACCATGGGGGCGGTGGGCCTGCGCAAGTACGGTCTGGGAAGTCTCTCCGGCGGGGTCGCAGGTTTCCGGCACAACATGCGCGTCCTGGCTGCGCACCTGGCCCGCGCCCACTTCGGCGTCGAGATCCCCCGCCCCGAGCTAAGCCCCATAGAGGTAGTTCCCTTCCTCCTGGAGGAAGCCGGCGGTGCTCCCGAGCTGTGGAACCAGCGCGCCTACCTGACCCGCGTCGTCACCTTCCAGGAGGACGGCCGGGCCCTGGACGAAGGCGTTCTCCCGCTGCAGCACTTCCTGGATGCGGGCGGCCGGGAGGCGGTGGCGATAACGGTGGAGACCGACGACCGCGGGGAGCACCGCCCGGCAGTCTACGTGCGGCACCGCGGAGAGGTCCACGAGGTCGTCCTCCCCGGCGACCCGCTGCTCGCCTTCGACACCCCTGCGCACAGGCGGGACCTCTTCCAGGCACTGCGGCCGCTGCTGCCCCCGGGCGCAGCCTAGCATCCCGTGCCCCGCATCCTGCTCATCCGCCACGGGCAGACGGAGTGGAACCGGCGAGGAATCTTCCGCGGTCGGGCGGACGTCCCCCTGAGCCCCACCGGGGTCAGGCAGATGGAGGCCGTGGCGGCGCGCGTCGTCGCAGAACGTCCGGCGCGCATCTACAGCAGCCCGCTGGAGAGGGCGCGGGCCAGCGCGCGGATTCTCTGCCCGCCGGGCGCGGGGCCACCGCAGGTGGTGGAGGGCCTGACGGACATGAGCTACGGCGAGTGGGAGGGCAAGTCCGAGGAGACGGTTCGCGTCCTGTACCCCGACCTCTACGCCCGCTGGATTGCCGAGCCCCACCGGGTCCGTCCCCCCGGAGGGGAGTCGCTGGCGGAGGTGCAGCAGCGGGCCGACAGCGCGCTGCGGGAGATCGCCCGGTCCCTCCCGGGAGCCACCGTGGCGGTGGTGGCGCACAGGGTGGTGAACAAGCTGCTGCTCTGTGCCGCGCTGGGGCTTGGAGCGGAAGGCTTCTGGCGCATCCGGCAGGATACCGGGTGCCTGAACGTGCTGGAAGGGGAGGTAGACCGCCTGGCGGTGGTCCTGCTCAACGACACCTGCCACCTGCAGGGGCTGGAGAGAGACGCGGCGGACTTCTAGCCGCTGAGCAGCGCCCGCAGCCGGACCAGGGACTGCGCCAGGATCCGTGAGACGTGCTTCTGGGAGATCCCGATGCGCCGGGCCGCCTCCCCCTGGGTCAGACCGCCGAAGAAGAGGTAGTAGACAACGCGCCGCTGCAGCAGGCTGAGGCGCTCCAGGGCCTGGTAGAGCACGATCTTGTCCTCGATGGGCAGGTGAAACGAGATGTAGGCGCGGTGGCGGATCCGCCGGTGGTCGAACTGCACCTGCTCCTCGTCGTCGGCGGCGTCCAGGGACACCGTGCGCACCGCCTCGCGCGTCTTCAGCAGCTCTCGCAGGCCCTCCTCCCGGATGTTCAGCCGGGCGGCCAGGTCCTCCAGGCCGGGATACCGCCCTTCCTCGCTCAGCGCACGCGCCACCTCGACCTCGATCTGTCGGTTGAGGCGGCGCAGCCACCGCGGCTGCCGGATGGTGTCCCGCTGGTCGCGGAGGTAGTGGAATATCTCTCCCCGGATGAGGTGGTTGGCGTAAGTCCTGAACTTCGTCCCCCGCGAGGGGTCGAAGAGCTCCAGCGCGGTGAGCAGGCCGATGTAGCCCACCTGGCGGAGATCCTCTTCGGAGGCGCCGGCGGAGGCGAAATCCAGCAGGGCCCGCTCGATCAGCGGCGCATAGGCGGCGACGATCCGCTCGCGCAGCTCCGGTTCCCGCGTGCGAGCGTACTGCGCCGGGAGCTGCTCGGCGCCGTGGGGAAGGTCCAGCCGCCAGAGGGGGGGACGCTCCGCGCGCCGGTATGCTCGGGCTGTCTGCGCGACCGGTGTCATGAGAGGATCGGCGACCATGTGTATATGCCCGGCGCCGCAGCCTCGTAGACCCTTCGACCGCGGTTCTCCCGTTCCTCCCGGACCGCCCTCCCGTGACACCGCCGTTACAGCTGTCCGGTATCGGTTGATCGTCGACGACGGCTCGAGCAGATCTCGCGCCTCTTTGGGGGCTCGAGCGGATCTCGCGCCATTTTGGGCCGGACTGGAGGGAGGAAATGAGGGTTCGGAGGATCGCGCTGGGCCTGTGCGCCGGAGTGCTGGCGCTTACGGCGATACCCGGGGTGTGGGCGCAGGCCCAGGCAAAGCGAGTGGTTCGCGTGGTGGCCACGTCCTACAAGTTCGAGCCGAGCCTGATTCAGGTGCGGGCCGGCGAGACGGTGGTCCTGCAGATAGTCAATGCGGACGCCGAGGGACGCAACCACAGCATCGCCGCGCAGCTGTTCACGATGGTGCCGGTGGTGGCCCGCGGGGACATCTTCCGCCAGGGCACCGCCGAGGGGCGACGCTTCTTCGCCGTGGAGCCGGGCAAGCAGATCGAGGTGGAGTTCGTGGCCAGCGTCCGGGGATCGTTCCCATTCATCTGCGGCATCTCCGACCATGCGGCCAAGGGGCAGGTGGGGGCGATCAACGTCCTGCAGTCCGATTAGGCTGCAACAGAGCGCGGGAGTGGCGGGCCCGGAGGGAATCGAACCCCCGACCAGCCGATTAGAAGTCGGCGGCTCTCTCCACTGAGCTACGGGCCCGTTCGGACCTTTCCCAAGTATAGCATCAGCACCCGCACCCCATGCCGCCGCCCTCAGGCGGCGGCCAGGGGCAGCGGAAGGACACCCACCCGGGTCTCCAGCCAGCGGCGAGCGGTCTGGATGACACGGTCGTCGTCCGTGCCAAAGATGGCCTCGTCCGTCTCCACCTCCACCTGCGGGACAATCCCCCGGCCCTCCACCGGAGCTCCGCCGGGGGTGAGGTACTGCGCCACCGTCAGCTGCAGCACCGCTCCACCGGGCAGGGGCCGCAGCTCCTGCACCGTCCCCTTGCCGAAGGTACGCGCGCCCACCACCGGCCGGCCGGCATCCTGCATGGCACCGGCCACCATCTCCGCAGCGCTGGCCGTACGCCCGTCCACCAGGACCGCCACCGGGCCGGGGAACTTGAATCCACCGGTGGCGGCGTCCAGCCGCGTGCGCCGGCCCTCCCTGCCCACCAGCACCGCAACGGGCCCCTGCGGCAGGAAGATGCTGGCCACGGCCACCGCCTCGTCGAGAAGCCCGCCGGGGTTGCCCCGCAGGTCCAGGATGATCGCAAGCGCGCCGCGGCGCTGCAGTTCCGCGACGACGGCGGCGACCTCCTCCCCCGCTCCCTCGGCGAACTCCTCCAGCCGCAAGTAGCCCACCCTCCCCCAGAGACGGAACGCCGTCAGCCGCGGGCCGATGAGCTCCCGCACCAGCGTCACGGTCAGCTCGCCGCCCGACCTCCACACACGGACGATCACGGAGGTTCCGGGAAGGCCCCGAAGGCGGCCGACGATTTCCTGCGGGGCCATGGTGATGGTGGAACGGCCGTCGATCTCCAAGATCAGGTCGCCGCGCCGCAGCCCGGCCCGCTGCGCCGGACTGCCCTCCACCACGTCGACGATCATCGGCGGGCGCAGCTCCAGGTCCAGGACGACGCCCACCCCGCCGTATCCCCCGGGCCGTGCCTCCTCCCGGCCGCGCCCGGGCAGGAGCAGCCGGGTGAAGGAATCTCCCAGCACCCGGAGCATCCCGTCGATGGCCGCGTAGCCCGCGTCTCGCTCCGCCGCCGCCGAGCCCAGGCGTTGCCCGACGGCGATGATCGCGGCACGCACGGCCTCCAGGTCACGTGCCTCCTGCCCGGTGACGGTGACGGGCTGCGGTGGAAGCCCCCGGTTGCGCAGATAAGCGGCCAGCCCCGCCACCGCGCCCTGCAGGAGGTCCCGCGGCGCCACCGGGCGCAGGTACTCCCGGGTGATGAAGAGGTAGGCGGCCTCGAAGGCGTCGGCACCCACGTGGCCGCTCTGGGCGACGGCCGGAGCGGCGGCCGTCGCCCCCGCGACTCCCGCCAGCAGGAGAGAGACGACCAGATAACGTCGCATGCCTTCAGGCCGTACGCCTTCAGGCCACCCGCCGCACCGTCAGGAAGGAGAGCAGGAGCGCGCCCAACAGGAGGACGCCCGCGCCTCCAGCCGCCAGACCCGTCTCCCAACCGATCACCCTGCTCAGATGGCGGTAGGCCCGGCGCAGGGCTGCCGTCGAGGTCGTACGGAAGTACGACCCCCCGGTGATCTCCGCCATCTCCTTGAGGGTCTCCTCGTCCAGGCGCACCCAGATGGAGCGTCCCCCCAGGTTGAGGAAGGTCCCTTCGGGCGTCCCCACACCGATGGTGTAGACCTTCACCTGCTGATCCCGGGCGATTCGCGCTGCGTCGTGCGGCAGCACTCCCCGGTTGCTCTGCCCGTCGGAGAGGAGCACCACCGTCCCCGGTGGCAAGGGCTCGGTGGGCGGGGGGGCAGGCGTGTAGGGGTCGACCGGACGCGTGCGACCGGGCAGCGCCCACACCGCCTCCAGGAGGCCGTCGCCGATGGCCGTGGCGAACTCGGTGGCGAGGATGTCGATGGCGTCCAGCACGCGGGCGTGGTCAGCCGTCGGCGGGACGATCAGCGTGGCGTAGGAGCTGAACGTGACCAGGCCCACCTTCAGCCCCGCCGGAAGGGCGCGGACGAAGTCCTTGGCCGCCGTCTTCGCCGCCTCGATGCGGTTGGGGGGGATGTCCTCCGCCAGCATGCTCCGGCTGACGTCGATGGAGAGGACCACCGTGTTCTTGGTGGAGGGCACCGGCAGAGGCGCCACCGGCCGGGCCAGGGCTGCCAGCAGGAGCGTCACCGCGCAGAGGTACAGCGCGGCGGGGAGGTGCCGCCGGATGCCACGGCCCCGGGCCATCGCCGCCTCCAGCAGGGGGGCGTTGGGGAAGGCCAAAGGGCGGGGTGCTGGCCTCCGCTGCAGTTGGATGTACCCCAGGAGCAGCAGGGGCACCAGGATCAGCCCCCAGAGCAACACCGGCCAGAGGAAGGTCGGGCTCACGGCAGCCGCCGGAACCACAGCATCGAGATCAGCCCGCCGGTCAACATCAGCAGCCCCGCCGTCCCGGCCGCGAGCGAGGTAATCTCGGTGCGGCGCCGCTCCCAGCCGATGGCCCGGCCGAGCTGCCGGTAGATGCGGCGCAACTCGTCCAGGTTGGCCGCGCTGAAGTATTCCCCGCCCGTCTGGCGGGCCACCTCCTGTAGCAGTGTCGGGTCAAACGGCACCAGCACCAGCTGGTTCTGGTAGGTCATGACCGAGCCGCCCTGCTGCCCCAGGCCGACGGTGTAGATCTTCACCCTGGCCTCGGCGGCCAGGGCTGCCGCAGCACGGGGGTCGGCGCCCATGTTGGACACACCATCGGAGAAGATCAAGATTGCCGCCGGGGGGAGCTCATCCACCGAGGGCGGCGGAGCTGGCGGGCCGGGGGCCGGGGTCGGCGTCGGAAGCAGGAACGGAAACTGCGGGTTAGCCTGCGGCATGGGCCCGCGCAGCCGCTCCAGCCGCTCGCCCAGGAACTCCTTGCGCAGCGGCAGGACGCGCAGCGCCTCCAGGATCGCCGAGCCCACCGAGGTGGCCTGCTGCGGCTGCAGCCGATCCAGCGCCTCCGCCAGCGCCTGGCGGTCCGTGGACGGGGGCACGAGCACGGTGCCGTAGTCGCTGAAGGCGACAAGCCCGATGCGGGCGCTGCCGGGCATGGCACGGATGAACTCCCGCGCCGCGTTCCTGGCCGCGTCCAGCCGGTTGGGCTTGACGTCCTCGGCGATCATGCTCTTGCTGGTGTCGATGGCGATGACCACCGCCGCGCGGTTCACCGGCACGGGGATGGCGGCGATGGGCCGCGCCATGGCCAGCACCAGCAGCAGGATGGCTGCCAGGTAGATGCCCACCGGGAGGTGGCGGCGCCAGGGGGGAATGGGCGTGATCAGGTGTGCCAGGAGCCGGGTATCCGCCAGCCGCTCCCGCATCCGCTGCTGGCGGCGCAGCACCCCCAGGTAAGCCCATAGCAGCAGGGGCAGGGCCGCCAGGGCCCAGAGCATCACCGGCCAGGCGAACGCCATCGTCCTCGCTGCTTCCGGTAGGTGATGAACTTCACCAGCGGGTCCACCATAGTCCCCGCGGTGGAGAGCTCCAGCACGTCCACCCGGGAGCGGCGCAGCGACTCCCTGATCTGCGCCTGCTGCCCCGCCGCCAGCTCCCGGTAGGCCGCGCGCACACGGTGGTCGGATGTGTCCACCCAGGCCTGCTGGCCGGTCTCGGGGTCGCGGATGGGGATGACCCCCACGTCAGGGAGCTCCTCCTCCGCAGGATCGCGCACCCAGACGGCGATGACGTCGTGCCGCTGTGCCAGGTCGCGCAGCGGATCGTCCCACCCCGGCCGGGCGAGGAAGTCGCTGACCACGAAGACCAGGGAACGGCGGCGCAGCATCCGGGCGGCGTGGCCCAGAGCCGCGCCCAGGTCGGTGAGGCCCCCCTCCCCTGCCGCCGCCCGCTGCAGGAGCTGCAGGATGCGCAGCGCCTGCACCCGCCCCGTCCGTGGGGGGACCACCGGCAGGTGGCGTCCGGGGAAGGCCACGCAGCCCACCTTGTCGCCGTGCCTGGTGATGATGTAGGCGGCGACCCCGGCGAACTCCGCCGCCACCTCGCGCTTGAGGTGGCGGCGCGTGCCGAAGCCCATGGAGGGGGAGAGGTCGACCAACAACCAGGCGGTGAGCTCGCGCTCCTCCAGATACTGCCGGATGAAGAGGCGGTTCATCCGGGCGGTGACGTTCCAGTCGATGCGCCTGACCTCGTCCCCGGGCTGGTACTCGCGGACCTCGGCCAGGTCGAGGCTGGGGCCGTAGAAGACGCCCCGGTAGTCGCCGAAGAGGAACCCGTCCAGGCGGCGTACGACCTTGAACTCCAGGCGCCGGAGGACCTTCTCCGGGGTTTCCATCACGGCCATGGCAAAGCTCCGCCGGTTGCGGTCACTGCGCTTGGGCCTAGCCTGCGGCCGGCGGCACCACCTCGCCGGCGCGCCCCTCGTACGGGTCGCCGATGTGCACCCGCGGCGCACTGATGGCGTCCAGGATCCGATCCACCAGCGCGTCCGTGGTGACCTCGTCGGCCAGCGCCTCGTAGGAGAGGACGAAGCGGTGGCGCAGCACCTCCGGGGCCACGTCCCGCACATCCTCCGCCATGACGTACTCCCGCCCCCGAAGCAGCGCCAGCGCCTTGGCGCCCAGGATCATGTTCACCGAAGCGCGCGGGCTGGCACCGTAGGCGATGTACTTGGCGATCCCGGACAGCCCGAACTCGCCGGGGCGACGCGTGGCCGTGGCCAGCGTCACCGCGTAGTCCATCACCTTGGGGTCGACGTAGATCGTGTCCGCCAGCCGCTGCATGGCCAGCAGTTCATCGGCGTGGATCACCGGCTCCAGCTCGGGCAGTCTGGTGGTCACCCGCTCCACCACGTCCATCTCCTCGTGGTACGAGGGGTAGGTGATCACCACCTTGAACATGAAGCGGTCCACCTGCGCCTCGGGCAGCGGGTAGGTCCCCTCGCTCTCGATGGGGTTCTGGGTGGCCAGCACCAGGAATGGCTCGGGCAGGCGGAACGTCTGCTTGCCGATGGTGACCTGCCGTTCCTGCATCGCCTCCAGCAGGGCCGACTGGACCTTGGCCGGGGCGCGGTTGATCTCGTCGGCCAGCACCAGGTTGGCGAAGACTGGCCCGAGCTCCACCTCGAAGGCCCCCGTGTGCTGGTTGTAGATGCGCGTGCCGATGAGGTCAGCCGGCACCAGGTCGGGGGTGAACTGAATGCGCTTGAACTGGCAGTCGATGGCCCGGGCGGTGCTCTTGATGGCCAGGGTCTTGGCCAGGCCCGGCACGCCCTCGATGAGGACGTGCCCCCGCGCCAGCAGGGCCACCAGAATGCGCTCCAGCATCAGATCCTGGCCGACGATCACGCGCTTGACCTCGTAGAGCACCTGGCGCATCGTCGCGGATGCCTGCTGGATGGCCGACAGCTGGGTGGTCACGGGAAACCTCCGAAGATTTGCCTCACTCTAGCACTCCCTGCGAGGATGGGTCAAGGCGACCTCCCGGAAGGTAGGACGCGCGCGGAGGGGAAAGGTTCCGCCTGCGCTCAGGGGGTCTGGTAGGTAATCCCGCCGGTGGCGTTGACCGTCACCGTCCCCTGTCCGCTGCTGTTCCGCAGGGTGATGGTGTGGGCGGCGTCGGGCTGCCCGAAGGCGGAGAAGCTGACTACGTCGTCGGCCGCAGCGGTAACCCCATCCGGCAGGGTGGCGTTCTCCACGAACCCGCCTCCGGCGATTCGGTACGCCGCGGAGCCCGCGACAAAAGTCACCGTATACGGCACCCGGGCCTCCCTGGCCCGCTCCTGGGCCTGCCGCAGGCCTGTGGCCACTTGCACGGTCCCGTAGCGCAGCCGCTGCTGGGCCACGTGGCCCCGCCAGGAGCTGACTCCCAGGCCCAGCAGGACAGCCACCAGCCCCAGGACGACGATCAGCTCGAGGACGGTGAGCCCCGCCGCCCGGCTGCGGCTCACGGGCTGGCCTCCCGCCACACGGGGCGGACCCCGGCCAGGCCCCGGCTCCCCTGGAAGATCTCGAAGCGGTTGGTGGTGGGGAAGTAGGGGGGCGAGAAGCCGCGGCTCATGCGGCGGTCGTAGCGGAAGTCACGCCCGTATCCGGTGCGCGGGTTGCCCGTGTTGGGGTCGAAGGTGCCGAACGCCCCGTAGTACTCCTCGATGATGCCTCCGATGAGGTAGACCGTCCCCCGCGGCGAGCCCGAGTTGTAGTTCTGCACGTTCACCGAGCTGTTGTAGGAGTCGCCGCCGCTTCCGGCCATGAGGACGGCGTGGATCTGCAGGTCGTTGGGCGCAGCGGTGGTAATGCGGATGTCGTTCCCTGCGGAGTAGATGCCCAGGACGTTCAGCGGGTTGTCGTTGGGATCGGTTACGTCGGGGGGGTCCTCGTAACGCAGGTGGTTGGTGATGTCGATGCGGCCGGAGGCGGCGATGGTGGTCTGCTCCTTCTCCTCCAGCGTGCCGGAGAGGGAAAGGACGTTCCCCTCCACGTAGATGATGGTGGCGTTGTCACTGCCCGGCCCCTGCCACCCCTTGGGCACGCCGGAGAAGGTGCGGGTCTGCGGGGCCGGCCAGGCGCTGTTGGTCACCGTCGTCGTCCCGGCCTGGCGGTCCACCGTCACCGTCACCGTCTGCGACCCCTGCACCAGGGTGTAGACGGCCAGGTTGTTGCTGGGCCCGCCCACGCCAACCGTCAGCCCGTCCAGGTTGCCCTGGACGTAGATCCCTCCCCCCATAGGCTCGCCGTCCTCCGGATTCTCATCGCCGTCTGTCTCTGCGACGGGGATGTAGATGCCGTTGGGCACCGGGTTTCCGTTGTTGGCCAGCCCGGCGACGGCCTGGCGGATCTGCGAGTTGGTCACGGTGGAGGTGTCGCTGGGGTTACGCCCGATGGAGACCCCCTTCTGGCTGTAAGCGTTGGTGGGCATCGGGATGGCCGGTACACCCCGGGTGAAGTTGGCCGGCGGGTTGTCCGCGTCGTCGGCGTAATTGGTCGGGGTGCAGTCGGGCACCACCGGGGCGTCGCGGCGCACCCCGCCCACCACGTTCTCGTTGGCGCTGAGGCGGCGAGGGTTGCCGTTGTTGTTGAACCAGGCGCGCGTGCTCACACTGGTCAGGGGTGTGGTGGCGATCCGGGCGGGGTCGCAAGGGTTCCCTGAGTCGGGGGTGCCGAACTTGGGGAAGAAGGCGAAGCGGAACTCCCCGTTGGTGTGCACCGGCCCGTCGAAGCTGGTGCGGCTTGTGAACCAGATCGCTCCCCCGCCGGGGGTCAGGTGCACGTCGGTGAACAGCGCGTACTGGGCGAAGTTCTGCCGCCGCACCCGGATGCTGAAGTCCTGGCTCAGCGTGACCCGGCGGCGGGCGCGCGGCGGCATCTGGCCGTCGCTGGTGATGCTGTAGGTGAAGAAGTACTCGTACTCGTCCGGGCCGAGCTTGTGGATGTAGCAGTCTTCCCCTGGCAGGCAGGAGGCGTGGGCGACCTTGCGGCGGGAGATGACCAATCTGGCCGTGTACTGCCCGCCGCCCAGAGCGTTGAGCGGTGGGGGCCCGGCGGCCACCTCCAGCTTGCGGTGCGCCTGGGAGAGATTCCAGTTGACGTTGAAGGTCACGGATTCCGTGGACGGGGTGGCGCCGATGGTGTAGCGCTGCCCGTCCAGGACGATGTAGTCGAACAGGCCGAAGGGATTCTGCGCCGCCGGGTTCCCCCCGGCAAAGAACCCGAGCAGGTCGCCCCCGCCCAGCGAGGAGTCCAGCGTGGCCACGCCGATGGGGTCGGCGTTCATCAGCGCCAGGAGCGCGGAGCGGGCGCTCACCGCCCCACCCTCGGCGATGTAGAGGCTCTGAGCGCCCATCCGCCGCGCGGCCGTGAGGGCCATCTCCTTCCCCGTGAGGTAGAGGACGAGGCCGCTCAGCACCGCCAGCACGAAGATCATCAGGAGGACTGAGGCGATGGCCAGTCCTCGCTGGTCGCGCAGGTGACTCATGGATCCCTCGCCTCCGGCAACGGGCGGTGCCCGTACTAGCGCGCCCGCAGGGCGGCGTCGCTGGTGAACACCCGGCTGACCTGGTTCTGGGTGGTGGTCACAGTGATGCGCACCCGGGCGATGGCCCCCACGTCGGGTGGCGTCGGGCCCAGCGGGGTCCCTCCGGCGTCGAAGTACTCGAAGGCCACGCCGGCGCTGCCGTCCTCCTTCACGACGGAGTAGGCCAGCGGTTCCGCTGGCCCGGGGACGGCGGGTCCCCCGGCGTCAGGGTCGACCTGCCGGGTCATGGTCCTGGCCGCGGCGTCGTAGGCGAAGGTCACCGTGTAGGGGCTCGAGGCCGAGAAGGGGGTGTTCTGGGGGATGAATAGGGTCACCGCGGTACCGCTGGCGGCGGTCACCACCTGGGCCCAGCGGATCTCGTCTACCACATTGTCCAGCGCCGCCCGCAGCTGCGCCTGCGTCTGCAGGAAGTCGTTGGTCACGCGGGCCGACTTCCCTCCGGTGGCGACGAACGCGTAGATACCCCCCACCACCAGGGCAAACAGGCCCAGAGCCATGACGAGCTCCACCATCGTCGCTCCCCGGCGGTCGCGCTGAAGCCACCTGATGCTCATCGGGCCACCCTCCTTTCGCCCGTGCCCGCCCGCCTCGGCGGCGTGCCGATCCGCACAGCCCCGGAGGGGTGCCTGGAGGTCCGGGATGCTATCCATGTGTATATGCCCCACGGCGGGACCTCTCAGACAGGCGGTCGGTCGGTGAAGCTCACTGGTCATCGAGCACGGTGGTGAGGGTGACGAACGGCGTCACGTCCGCCGGGCGGTAGATCTGCACGCTGGCGGTGGTCAGCGTCAGGTTGTCATCGCGGGCGACGTCCACCGCCACCTCAAAGATGTGCGGCGACGGGTTGACCACCCCGGCGTAGGGAGCCGGCAGCGGCAGCGGCGTCCGCGGCAGGTCGGTGTACCCCACCATCTCGTAGGGGTTGGCGCTGGCGCGGATCTGCTCCATGATCTGAATGGCCAGGGTCGTGGCCGCGGCATTCTCATTGGAACGCCCGGCGTGGGCCATCCCGCCGATGAACGCCTGCAGGACGAAGAGGGAGACGGCGGCGAACAGCGACAGCGCCACCATCAACTCCACAAAGGTGAATCCGGCGCCCCGGTGGCGCCCCTGCTCACTCGGCGGAAACGCGGTCATCACGTCCTCTCCCGACCTTCGAGCACGCCCCCCACTGATCGCAAGCATGCCGTATGCTCTGGAGACACTATGCCCAGGGGGGCGGACGTCCTAGACAAAAAAATGTGCTTCCGGGCAGGATTGCCGCAGAGTCAGCGCAAGATGCCGGGGGAAACGATGCGGCTAGCGCGCGCCCGAGCCGCGCAGGGCGGATAGCCGCCAGCGGCCCACAAGTGCCGCCAGGAGAACCAGCGCCGTCAGGATGAGCATCCCGGGGGCGACACGCTGGAAGACGGGAAGGGCCAGCACGTTGCCCAGTGTCAGGATCGCTGCGGCGATCATCGCCAGCCGGGTCAGCCCCTCCGCCACGACCAGGGTCAGCTCCGCCTCGCTCTGGCGCCGCGGCCCCGCGGGCTCGGGGCGGGTCCGCAGCCGGCGCCGGCAGCGCCGGCAGACCAGCGCCCCCTGAGGGTTCTGATAGCCGCAGTTGTCGCAGCGAACCATGGCCGCCTCCGGTACGCCCCGCCGACTGTACCATTCTCCTTCCCGCGGCGTCAACGCGGGCCCCTCGTTCCGCCGGTGCCACCAGGGATTCCCCCGCGGCGAGCGAAGTGTGAATTGATCACCTCCGAGGAGGCTGCCATGGCCATCGACCGGGCCAACCAGGAAGCGGTGGGGCGCATCCTGGAGGGCCAGCCCGTGCTGATCGACGTCGCCCGCGCCGCCGACGTCATCCCGGGCATGGAGGGCACCCTGGTCCTGCACGCCGGCCCCCCCATCACATGGGAACGGATGTCCGGCCCGCTGCGGGGAGCGGTGATCGGCGGGCTGCTGTACGAAGGGCTGGCCCGTGACGAGCGCCAGGCGGCGGCGCTGGCGGCATCGGGTGAGATACGGTTTGCGCCCTGCCACGCCCACGCGGCCGTGGGGCCCATGGCCGGGGTGACCACCGCCTCGATGCTCGTCTACGTGGTGGAGAACCGTCGCTTCGGCAACCGGGCCTACTCCACCTTGAATGAAGGGTACGGCAAGGTCCTGCGCTACGGCGCCTACAGCCGGGAGGTCCTGGACCGGCTGCGCTGGATCAACGAGGTGCTGGGGCCGGCCGTGGGCGAGGCCCTTAGGGCGATGGGCGGCCTGGACATGAAGAGCCTGATCGCCCAGCAACTGACCATGGGGGATGAGGGGCACAACCGAAACCGTGCCGGATCCGCACTCATGGCGCGGATGCTGGCGCCCGCGCTGGCGGAGACGGGCCTGGAGCGACGGGAGCTGAGTCGGGTCCTGCGTTACTTCGCGGAGACCGATCTGGCCGTGCTCAACCCGGTCATGGCAAGCTGCAAGGCCCTGCTCGACCCGGCGCACGGCATCCCCGGGAGTACCCTGGTCACCGCCATGGCCCGCAACGGCACCGACTTCGGCATCAGGGTCAGCGGGTTGGGCGACCGCTGGTTCACCGCGCCCGCCGAGATCCCGGTGGGGCTCTTCTTCCCCGGGTTCAGCCAGGAGGATGCCAACCCCGACATCGGCGACTCCACTATCACGGAGACCGCCGGCATTGGGGCCTTCGCCATGGCCGCGGCCCCGGCCATCGTCCAGTTCGTCGGCGGGACGCCGGAGATGGCCCTGGGCGCGACGCAGGAGATGTACGAGATCACGGTGGCGGAGAACCCGGTATGGACCATTCCGGTCCTGGGCTTCCGGGGCACTCCCACCGGCATCGACATCCGTCGGGTGGTCAGGACCGGCATCACACCCCGGGTGAACACCGGCATCGCTCACAGGGAGCCCGGGATCGGCCAGGTAGGCGCGGGGCTGGTCCGCCCGCCGATGGCCTGCTTCGAAGCGGCGCTGGAAGCCGCCGCAGAAACCCTGTTCTGACCCCGTGCGCGCCCTGCAGGCGAGATGGGGCCGCCACAACGCAAGGGAGGTGAAGACGAGATGAGCATGGTGGACCTTAGCAACGTGCGCGTCCTGGACCTCTCGCAGAACTTCAGCGTGGACTCGCCGCCGTTTGCCTATTACGACGGCCCGACGATCAAGTGGGTAAAGAAGCTGGCCTTCGAAGGGGTGAACGCGCAGCTCATCTCCTCCACCAACCACATCGCCACCCACCTGGACAGCCCGCTGCACTTCCACGATCCGGGTCCCGACGTCTCGGGGATCCCTATCGCCCAGCTGGTGGGGCCCGCGTGCGTCGTCGACCTGCAGCAGTTCGGTATCGGCGACTACGACATCTACGGGCCGGAGCACTTCGAGCAGTGGGAGAAGATGTACGGCATCACCATCTCCCGGGGCGACATCCTGGTGATTCACACCGGATATCACGCCTACTACAACGAGGACTGGTCCCCGGCCACACGCGAGCGTCACCCCGACGCCGGGCCGGACCTGCCCCGTTCCTTCCTGAAGCACCCCGGCCCCCGGGCGGAGTTCTGCCAGTGGGTGCTGGACCGCGGCATCCGATGGCTGGCCGTTGACGCCATCTCCACCGACCACCCGTTCAACACCAACGTGCGCCGTGCCCGTCCAGACCTGGTGCCTGAGGTGGAGGCCAAGATCGGCATGCCCCTGGATGAAGCCTTCCCCTGGCCGCGGGACTACCAGGCGACACACACGCTCCTCTTCCCCAAAGGCGTCTACCACGTGGAGAACGTGGGCGGGGAGATCGACCGGGTGCTCAACCAGCGGGTCTGGGTGGGCTGCTTCCCATTCCGATTCAAAGGCGGGGAAGCCGCTTTCAGCCGCTTCGTCGCCTTCGTGCAGGCGTAGGGATACCCCTCAACCTCACCCTTCCACCGGGGCCGCGGCGCGCGCCTCCAGGGCGGGCAGGACCGCGGCCTCGACGTCGCGCAGGGTGGCCCGCACGCGCACCGCCGGCCGGAGGGTCTGCTGCACCGCCTCCTGGGTCTTCAGGCCCATGCCCGTCAGGTAGGCCACCACCGTCTCGTCCGGCGCGAACGTCCCCGCGGCCGCCAGTCGGCGCAGCGCGGCCAGCGTGACCCCGCCGGCGGTCTCCGTGAAGATGCCTTCCTCCTCGGCCAGGGCGTGCACCGCGGCCACCGCCTCGGCATCGCTGACCGCCACGGCCGCACCCCCGCTGCGGCGGATCGCCTCCAGAGCGTAGCGACCGTCCGCGGGAATGCCGATGGCCAGCGAGTGGGCCAGCGTCTGGGGTCGCACCGGGGTCACCACCTCCGCCCCGGTCTGGTAGGCGGTCACGATGGGCGCGCAGCCGGCGGGCTGCGCGCCGTGCACACGTACCGGCCGCGGGGCGACCACGCCTAAGGTGACCAGCTCGCGAAACGCCTTCTCGATCTTGAGCAGGAGGTTACCGGAGGCCAGCGGGACGATCACATGGTCCGGCAGCGTCCAGCCCAGCTGCTCCGCCACCTCGTAGCCGAGGGTCTTGGCCCCCTCGCTGTAGTACGGCCGCAGGTTGACGTTGACGAAGCCCCAGGGGTACTCGTCGGCGACCTGGGCGCAGAGACGGTTGACGTCGTCATACGTCCCGTCCACCTCGACGATGGTGGCCCCGTGCACGGCGGAGAGCACCTGTTTGCCCGTCTCCAGGCCGCGGGGGACGAAGACGACCGCCCGCATCCCGGCCCGCGCCGCGTGCGCCGCGACGGAGTTGGCCAGATTGCCCGTCGACGCGCAGGCCAGCACGGTGAAGCCGAAGCGGCGGGCCGCCGCCACCCCCAGCGTGACCACGCGGTCCTTGAACGACCAGGTGGGGTTGCACCCGTCGTTCTTCAGGTAGAGGCGGCGCAGCCCCAGGGCGGCACCCAGGTTGCGGGCCGGCAGCAGCGGGGTAAGGCCCGCACCCAGGTCGGCCGCTGGGTCGTAGGGCATCGGCAGGAGGTCCTCATAGCGCCACAGGGTACGCGGTCCGCGCTCCACCCGTGCCCGGAAGGTAGCCCCATCAGGGCGGGCTCCCAGCTCCGCCTCCAGCGGACCCAGGCACTCCTGGCAGACGTAGGCGGCGGCCAGCTCGTAGGCCCGACCGCAGGCCCTACAGCGCAGTCTCTCCGCGACCATCTCCTCCTGCCTCCGCTCTCCCCGGAAAGTCAAAACGCCCGCCTCCGCATCAGGAGCACGGGCGTCACTCAGACAGAAGTTGCCGCCGTGCAGGTTAGCCTGCCGGGGCCGCATCCCCGCTGGACGCGGGAGGCACCTTGGCTGTCTGTCCCAGGTTGCCGGGTCCGCCGAAGCAGCGGACCGCTCCCGATGCGGGCCCATCTTCACACATCGGGGCCGGAACCGTCAAGCCCTGTGCAGGCAGGGGAGAAAGCCGGGATGGCCAATATAAAGCGCCAAACTCCGCCAAAGGAGGGAACGGTCATGTGTGGACCCATAGTCATGGACGCAGTGCACGCCGAGGTCAGCCGGAGGGGCTTCCTGCGGCTGGCCGGGGCGGCCGCCGTCGCCACCGTCGGCGCGCAGTTCCTGGGAGCCACCCGGGCGCTGGCCGCCCCCATGACCCCGCGCTTCCGGCGGGTTCAGGACCTCACGCACACGCTGAAGCCTACGTTCCCCTCGTTCTCCGGCCAGCCGGTCTTCAAGTCCGACGTGGCCGTCACCGTGAAGAAGGATGGCTTCTACGGCCTGAACATCTCCTACTTCGAGCACATCGGCACCCACATGGATGCCCCGGCCCACTTCGGTGACGGCGCCCCCACGGTGGAGCGGCTGGGCCCCGGCGTCCTCATCGCGCCGGTGGCGGTGATTCACGTCCACGAGCGCGCGGCACAGGATCCCGACACCCGCGTCACCGCCGACGACATCCGCGCCTGGGAGCGCCGCTATGGCCGGCTGCCCCGGGGTGCGGCGGTGTTCATGCACAGCGGCTGGGAGTCGCGCGTGGGCAGCTCCCAGGCCTTCCGCAATCCCGACGCTACCGGGACGATGCACTTCCCCGGCTTCCACCCCAACGCCGTGGAGTTTCTGCTGGCGGAGCGCGACGCGGTGGGGATCGGCGTGGACACCCTCAGCCTGGACTTCGGCGCCTCCAAGGACTTCAAGACCCACGTGACCTGGCTGCCCGCCGGCCGCTGGGGGCTGGAGAACCTGGCAAACCTGGCCAGGATTCCTCCAAGCGGGGCGTGGGTCTTCGTCGGCGCGCCCAAGGTGGCCGGGGGATCGGGAGGCCCCTGTCGCGTCTTCGCCATGTGGTAGCCGGGCGGCGCGGCGGAGATCATGCGCCGGGTCAGCGGAGCGGCGAAGGGCTCACTCCAGCAGTGACAGGACGGCGCGGCTGACCGCCTCGCCCGTGGGAGGCACAGGCGGCGGGAGCGTACCGGCACGGGGGAGGGCCTGAGGGTCTTTCAGGCCGTGCCCGGTGAGGACGCAGACCACGGTCCTGCCGCCAAGCGGCTCGACCGCAGCCAGCTGCTGCAGCCCGGCGACGGCGGCCGCCGAGGCGGGTTCCACCAGGATCCCCTCCTCGACGGCCAGCTGCTCCTGGGCTCTCAGGATGGCGTCATCGCCGACCTTGATGAACCGCCCGCCGGACTCGCTGGCCGCGGCCACCGCGCCCTGCCAGCTGGCCGGATTGCCGATGCGGATGGCGCTGGCCACAGTCTGGGGGCGCTCCACCGGGCGGCCATCCACCAGCGGTGCCGCACCCGCTGCCTGCACCCCCACCATGCGGGGAGGAGCGGTGATGCGCCCTGCGGCCTGGTAATCGAGGAAACCCCGCCAATAGGCGGTGATGTTCCCTGCGTTGCCCACCGGCAGGACCAGCAGGTCCGGTGCCGCCCCCAGGACGTCACAGATCTCGAAGGCGGCCGTCTTCTGCCCGGCGATGCGGTGGGGGTTGACCGAGTTGACCAGGGCCAGCTCCAGCCGAGCGCTGACCTCGCGTGTCACCGCCAGGGCGGCATCGAATCCCCCGTCGAGGGCGACCGGCCGCGCTCCGTGGGCGAAGGCCTGCGCCAGCTTCCCCGCCGCCACTCCCCCGGCTGGCAGGACGAGCAGGCATGGAAGCCCTGCCCGCGCGGCGTAGGCGGCCGCCGAGGCGGCGGTGTTGCCTGTGGAGGCACAGATCACGGCGCGGCTGCCGGCCTCCAGCGCCTTGGAGACCGCCACCGTCATCCCCCGGTCTTTGAACGACCCGCTGGGGTTTGTGCTCTCCAGCTTGAAAAGCAGACGCAGCCCCAGCCGCGGCCCCAGCCGGGCCGACTCCAGCAGCGGTGTGTTCCCCTCAAGCAGCGTGACAACCGGAGTCCGCGAGGTCACGGGGAGGAAGGCGCGGTAGTGCTCGAGTACGCCCTGCCACGCGGGCACGTCCAGTCGACGGTACGGCGAAGACATCCCGGCGGGAAGTTCCCCCGCCGCCTGGCCAAATCCTACGCGGTGGCCCCCACGGGGCTCCTGTCGGGATCCGGGGCGTCGGCTGCGGGGGCGCCGCGCCAGCTCGGATCCGGTACCGACAGCCCGTCGGGCGCGGGCGAACGCACCGTGCGGTAGAACACCAGCGCCCCTGGTCCCGCAGCCGCGGCGCCAGCTCCTTCCAGGGTGGGGCGGCCGAGGATCCCGGCCCGCAGGTCCTGCAAGTAAGTCTTGCGCACCGCGGTGGCCGTGCGCACCTTCTTCCAGAGGCGGCGGGGGAAACGGTAGAAAGCCAGGTGTGCCGCCAGATCCTCCTCCAGCGCCTCCACCACCCTGTGGTCCCGATGCCTCCACCCCGTCCGCCAGGTGCGGAAGCGGGCGACCGCGGTCTCCAGGTCGGGCGCGGTGAAGATGCGCCGCACCTCGGCCAGCCAGGGAACGCGCTGTGCGCCCTCTACCTGCCGCGCCCAGGCCAGCAGGCGGTGGGGCACGCTGACCTGAACGGGCGTCTGTGGGTAGATCCGGCGGAGGGCCCTGCGCACCCCTACCTGGCCGGGCGAGCAAACAAGCAGTGGACGGTCCGCCATCACCGCCGTCAGGCGGGTGAGGAAGGCACGCCACGCCTCTTCCTCGTCACCTCCGGCCGCCTCCACCGCCAGAAAGCGGCGCGCGCCGTCGGCGGTCAGGCCGAGCACAGCCAGGACGACCCCCCGCGCCGCAGGCGGCGCCGGGAAGCTGTCCATGAGCACAAAGGGCGCGGCGAGCCGCGCCGGCGTCTCGCCGCCCTCAACTACCCTGTCGACCAGCGTCCGCATGGAGAGGTTCCCCCTGGCCGCCTGCCCGTCGGCTCTTGTACAGGTCATGCCCGCTCCACCCGATTCTTAGACGAAGATCACCGCAGGTTTTTGCGGGGCAGACGGAGGAAATGCTGCGCCCAACCTTCCCGGATCCTCCGGGCAGGCTGGGCGGGCGTGCTAACATCAAGACGCGCCTGGCGAGTTCGGAGGTCAGGCCACGGCAAAATGGCGCCGGCGGACGCCTCGGTGCAGCGCGTTCACGGCAGCGCCGATCGCCCGGCGCCGGGCCACCTCGAGGGCCCTGGCCCTGCGGAAGCCCTCCCTCCCCCCGGCAACAAGCTCGCCGATCCGGGCGTGCAAGAGCGCCGCGAAGGTGGCCACCTCGGTCTTCACGCGCTCGATCTCCAGCTCCCGGTCAAACGAGAGCGGAAGGTACGGGACGCCGTAGAGGCGGCAGAGCTCCGCCAGCGCCAGTCTGGCGATCCCCTCCGGCATGCACTTGAAGGGAAAGAGGTGCACCACGCCGTCGACACCCGCCTCCACCAGCGTCCGCGCCTGGGCCACGGAGAGGTCTCCCTCTCCGCCCACGCGCACGTTGATGAAGGGGCGGGCCTCCGGCCCCTCGTCGGCCCGGTGCAGCAGCAGGACGTTGCGCGCCCACAGCCAGCGCAGAACAGAACGCAGCGGCCGGGCATCGGCCCACGCGCGCCGACGCAGCTCCCGGAGGGCGGACCCGATGAGTTTCCCAAGCGTCGTTCCTTCCACCACTTCCACACGGTGCTGGCCGAGGAGGTTGTCGACCACACCCCGGTTGGCGTAGGAGGCGTGCACGACGTAGATCTCCCCGACGACCGCCACCCGAGGCCGGATGGTTCCGTCCTGCGGCACCGCGTCCAGCTCGGCCAGCGCGGCCTGGCGAGCGCGGCGGATGTCTGCCACCGTGTGCGCCGCGGCCAGGGCCGCCAGACCCCGCCGGTAGGCCGCCGTGGTCGCTCCCCGCGCGGTCTCATGGGCCCGCACCAGCAGCGCCCGGGCGCGCACCGCCTCCGCCGCCTCCAGCTTCGCCCGTGCCGTGACGGCCAGCCCGGCGACTGCCTTCCACAGCCGGCGCCGCACGGCCAGACGGCGCCACCAGGGAAGGCGGGTGAAGGTGCCGTCGGCGCGCATGCGCACGTAGTCTACGATCGGGCCCAGGCGCCGCCGATCACCCAGGGCGGCCAGCTCCCCGATGAACTCGGCGACGTTGCCAAGCCCCAGGGAGACGAAGTCCAGGGAGTGGCCGCCCTGCTCCAGGGTCGCGCCCAGCTTTTCCTGCAGGTCCCTGGCCTGGGCGGGCAGGTAGAGCCCCAGCGTGCACGGCCCTTCCCCCCGGGCCATGAGCGCCACGATCCGCCGCGGCGGCCCGTCGGGGTGGACGCGGAGGTACTCGCTGAGGGTCTCAAGCAGGCTGCCGGTACTGAAGGCATATGGACAGCAGGACTCCGCATACCTGTCCCCGGCCAGCTCCAGGGTGAGGTCGCTGACGGGCCGGGGAGGCCACAGGTACTCCTGCAGCCCCGCCTGGCAGGCAATCTCGCCCATCACCAGGTCGATGGTGTCGCTCATGTGGGGCCAGACGATGAGCGGCTTGCGCGCCACACCGGCTGCGGGACCACACCCGTCTTCCCGGGAATTCCCCCTGGCACCGATCATGACCCCGGTCCGGGAAGTTGGCCGGTCTGCGGCGGCCAGCCGTCGATCGCGCCGCATCTCCAGGAAGCGCATGATGGTCTCATACCGGGTCTGAAAGCCCGCACTGCCCACCTGCTCGTCGTAGCGCAGCAGCCACGCCGGGATACCTCGCCGGCGCACGCGGTCGAGCAGGAACTCCAGGATGAAGGCGTCGGGGTGGCAGCCGAAGAACCCGGCAAATATGAAACCGTCCACGTAGGGCGCCACCAGCTCCACGAAGGCGTCGAAGTGCCAGTGCGAATCGTAGAAGGCCCACGCCGCCTCCGGACCGGGCGGCAGGTCCTCCGGCCAGACGTCGCCCGGCGTAATCACCCGTGCCCCCGCCTTCAGGAACCAGGCCTTGAGATCAGCGGTGAGCAGCGGCTCGGCCAGCAGGTAGTCCCGCGCCACGATGGCCAGCCTGACGGCGCGGTCCTCGGCCAGAAAACGCTGGAGGCGGTGCGTGTCGTGCTGCATCACCGAGTCGTACGCCTTAGCAAAGGGCTCCAGGCAGCGGTGCAGGTGGGGAGCGAGGATACGCCGCAGCGGTGCCGGCATCAGCGGCTCACCCACCCGGAGCGGCCAGGGGACGCCGAAGACGTCGCAGTACACCCCAAAGCACGTGCTGAGCATGGGCAGGCGGCGAAGAGACCAGACGTAGGGCTGCAGCAGGACGGGAAAGCGCACCCCGGCCGGTGCGACCACGCCCGCAGCCCGGAGGATGGAGTCTGCCCGCCGCCGGACACGCCCGGAGGTGTGCTGCCGCAGGTATCCCAGCACGGGGGTCAGGGAGCGCAGGGCCACGCCGCCCGCGTCCCGGTACTTGGAGCAGCTGTTGCGCCCCTCGTCCTCCCGGCAGAGGTTGGGCACCAGGATGAAGTCCAGGTCGGGGTGGTGCGTGATCAGATAGTGAACGTGTCCGACCAGCATGCGCAGGGAGAGGCAGTAGTCAGCACCACCCAAAGTCGTGGCCGCCGCGTGGATCTGCGGCGTCGTCCTGGGGCTGACGACGACGGTGGCGCCCGCCTCCCTCAGAAAGCGCTCAAGGATTCGGGAGGACCGGTAGTAGTATGTGAGGGCCCGCGGGATGCCTACCCGTGGCATCCTGGTCATCGTCCTTCTCCCTCCGGCGGCTGAGCAGATTCCGCACGTGGGCCTCCACGCGCCGCGACGTGATCCTTCCCTCGAACATGCCCAGGGGACAGTCGATGGACCGATAGCCGGCGATGGGGACGCCCTCCTCCAGCAGGGCGACAACCCCCGCACACTTCCGGGGACACTCGGGGTGCCGGCATTCCAGGGAGACGGTCTCATACCGCCGGGCGGCGACGGCATCGAATCCCTTGAACGCCGTCTTCAGCCCTTCCTCGTATCTGGCACACGTGAGCAGGGCAGCGCCCAGTGCACCCGCGCCGATGACGAAACGGGGATCGGGGTGACGGATGAACTCCTCATCCCCCAGCCCCAGCACCTGGCGGAAGGCGGCAAGGACCGCGTCGTTGAGGAACGCGCCCCCCTGGGCGACGACCGGCAGGCTGAGTTCCTTGCCGCGGCCCACGTCGGAGAGGTAGGTGCGGCAGATGGCCAGGGCCAGTCCCATGAGCAGGTCGGCAGTGGGGTAGCCCAGTCGGGACTTGTGCACGATGTCCGACTCGCCGAAGACCGCGCAGCGTCCGGCGATGCGGGCGGGATGAGTGGCCCTGCGGGCCAGGGCCCCGTACTCCTCGATGGGCACGGAGAAGCGCTTGGCCACCGCCTCAATGAAGGCGCCCGTGCCCGCGGCGCACTTGTCGTTCATGGCAAACTCCAGGGAACCCCCGCGGCGGACGATGATCTTGGCATCGTTCCCGCCCAGGTCCATCACCGTGCCCACCGCGGGGTATAGCCACTCCGCCCAGGCGAAGTGCGCCAGGATCTCGGTGCTCAGGTAGTCGGCACAGTCCCCCTCCCCGGCGCTGACCATATCCCGGGCCAGCTCCCCCGCGCTGCCGGTGGTCCCCACCCCGGCGAGTGCCGCGCCACCGGGCAGAAGGCGGCCGATCCCTTCCACGGCGGCCTTCACCGCGGCCACGGCATCGCCTCCAGTCTCCACCATACCCACGCCAAGCACATCGAGGCCGCCGCCGTCGCACCGGATAAGGGCGTACTTGGTGCCGCGCGACCCCCCGTCGATGCCGGCGAAGTACAGACCGCGAGCCCGCCGCACACGCGGGCGAAGGGCGAACATGGCGAAGGGCGCCATCCCGGGCATCTCCGCCCGCATGGGCAGAGCCATCGGCCGCAGGGGAGGCGGCTGATCGTGCAGGTTCCGAGGGTCCCGCGACCGCTCGCACCGGCCACCCAGGCGGTCCAGGACCCGGCTTACGCCGACCGAGCTGCGCTCCAGCGCTTCGGTGATCTCGCAGGTGTTGTGGCAGCCGTGACAGAAGCGGATGCGGCTCTCGAAGGTCCTCTCCAGGAAGGCGTCTTCGAATGGGGGAGAACTTGCGCCGCCAACCTCCGCGGCCACGGTGGCGGCCATACCCACCGCCCCCAGCACCGCGTGATGCGGCGGGACGGTAACCGGATGGCCAAGCCCCGCCTCCAGGGCGGCGCACACCCCGGCGTTGGCGGCAACGCCCCCCTGGAAGAAGAAGGGCGGGCGCAGCTGTGCCGTACCCACCACGTTGCGCAGGTAGTTGGCCACCAACGCCCGGCAGACCCCCATCAGGCGGTCGGGCAGCGGCACGCCCTTCTGCGTCAGGTGGCGGAAGTCGCGCCTGCTGAAGACGGTGCAGGTGGCGTCGATCCGCGCAGGATGCGTCGCCTGCAGGGCGATACGACCCATCTCGGTCACGGGCAGCCCGATCTCGTCGGCGAGCTGCTGGAGGAACTCGCCGGTGCCCGCCGAGCAGATGCTGTTCATGTTGAAGTAGACGGGAACGCCCCCCGCCAGGACGATGACCTTGGCGTCCTGGCCACCGATCTCGACGATGGTCCCCGGCACCGGCGCCGGCGATCCGAGCAGGCCCCGGTCCAGGATGGTCAGCAGGCCCACGGCCTGCGCGAAGATCTCACTGCGGGTGAGCTGGGCGCGCAGGATGTGCCGGGTGAGCTCGCGGCCGCTGCCGGTCGTTCCGCTGGCGGCGATGTCCCAACCGGCGGGCAGGGTGCGCCGGTATTCGGTAAACGCGGCCTTTAGGGCGTCGACGGGCGAGGGGTACGCGGCGATGCGGGCGTAGACCGGCCGGCCCACCAGATTCCGCTCGGCGTCCACGCCCGCGACGTTGACGCTGGCCGACCCCACATCCACGCCCACATAGACGGCAGGCATGGCCTCGCCCCCGACCGGCCTTCCATATCGATAGACCTCTCGATAGACATCCTTCGGGAGCAACGGCACCAATCCTTTCCCCCGCCCCCGCCCGGTGTCCCCCCTGCAGGGGCCGTGACCCGTTAAGGCCGGACATGGGCTATTTCGGACGCACCAGGGTCACCGCCAGGACCACCGACTGCCAAGGTCGAAGAGGTTCCGTTATCTTCGATCCATTGAAGAGCATGAGGGACGATGTTTGCGTGTGGCAGTAAATCTGATGTCAGGCTCCAGGGAATCGTGACCGTCCTCTTTGAACGCAGGATAAGAAAGCCGTTATGAGATGGGGTTTGGGCCTCACATCGCCGTCTTGACCAAAGCGTTCGTCGGATCTCTGGCGGGCGCCCTGCACCGCGCAGGAAGATCTGTCTACGGTGTAAGGTTCTGTAGGAATCTCTAGTGAAGCACTCCATGCGTCGTCTAATGCAATGCGGCTGCGCGGTGTGTAGCCACCGGCGCCTGCAACAGCAGCCAGCTTTCCCGCTGGTCCGCTCAAGCCGCGTGTTAGGTATCGTTTGACAGGGAGGATACCCAGATCCTTGCAGATCTTCCGGACTAAATCTTGTGCCTGGGAACGGCCGATCGCTTGCTCAGATTAGGATTGTGCCACCACGAGTGTCGTGCACCTTAGCAGGTCGCCCCGCTTCACCTCACGACAACCTTCTCACGCACTGCGCCTCGCCTCTGCTTTAGTTCGCCCCTGCCCGTTGGCGCCCGGGATCTCCGGACAGTACGCGACATACCATCCGTCGTCGCGCTCGATGACGGCTGTAGACTCGTTCCGCATCCGCTTTGGTGTATCCCGCCTCTTCAGGACCGCACGCTCCCTCACCCGCAAACCGCCCGACCCATCCCGATCTCCGTCATCCTTCCACTCAAGGGTTAGTGCTGGTCGGGGCGGGCGGATTCGAACCGCCGACCTCCTGGTCCCAAACCAGGCGCGCTCCCAGGCTGCGCCACGCCCCGACCGCGTTCACGCTACCACGGGCGGCGCAGGACGGTCAAACCGCTATACTGCCCCGCGGCGGCTGCCGCGTCTCGACGGGGCCCTGCTGTAGTCCGGGGCGCCCTATCCCTCCCCGGCCGCTTCTCCGCCCCGCCTGGCGGCGGGATGAGCCGGACCTCCCGCTGCCGCCGCCGCACGGGCTGCCGGTCCGGCCTCGCGGGCCGCGGGCTTGGCTTCGCGGGCCAACTCCGTCGTCCGGGGGGGCCGGGCCTCCTCCTGACCCAGGAAGTCCGCAGCGAGGTGACGGCGCAGGTAGTCCCGGATCTCGTGGATCCTGCTGGCCTCTCCCGCGCGGCCTCGCTCCACCGCCTCGCGGTTCACCCGGTAGGTCACCAGACGCCGCCCGTCGGAGACCTGGATGAAGGGGTGGCCCTTGGAGTCCTCCAGGACCAGCGCCCGCGCGGGGATTCCCAGGTCGTGCAGGACCGTGGCCACGTGGTCGTATACCCACTGCCGCTTGGCATCCATCCTCTGCCCCGGGCTCTGGAAGGTCTGGGCGACCGTCTTGCCCCGCAGCGGGTTGGGGTCGAGCCGCGGCCCTGCAGGTGACGAAGCCGTCGCCCGCTTCTTCCGCACCTGCTCCTGCAGGTCGACGACTACGTCGACGATGGCAGCCAGAAAGGCGAACAGGTAGATGACGAAGACCGCCAGCGTGAGCGACCAGTAGCGCAGGAACGGCTTGAGGAATTCCGGCATACCCCCCTGCCCCCCTCCGTGGGCGAATGGGCGCCCCGCCGGCCAGGAGCGCCCGGGGGCGCCGCCCGGCGGAGTTGCCGCCTGTCCCAGGGGAATTATAATGGGAGAACGCCGCTTGACGAGCCATGCAAAGGGGGAAACCGCCATGGCGCGGCCGATCTGGAAAGGGTACCTCACCTTCGGGCTGGTGACCATCCCGATCAGGATTCTGGTGGCGGAAGACCCCAAGGACGTCCGCTTCCGCCTCCTGCACAAGAGCTGCGGCACGCCCATCCAGAACCGGCGCTGGTGCCCGCACCACGAGACCATCGTCTCCGCCGACGACACCGTCCGCGGGTTCGAGTACGCCCGCGGTCGGTACGTCACGGTGACGGAGGAGGAGCTGCAGGCCGCCGCCGTCGAGACCAGCGAGAACCTGACTATCCTGGAGTTCGTCGACCTGCGGGAGATCGACCCCCTCTACTTCGACAAGTCCTATTACCTGGCCCCGGACGAGGGAGGAAGCAAGGCCTTCGCCCTGCTGCGGGACGCCATGCGCGAAGCGGGCCGGGTGGCCGTAGGCAAGGTGGCGATCCGGGAGAGGGAGCACCTGGTGGCCGTGCGCCCCTTCAACGGCGCCATGGTCATGTCCACCCTCTTTTACGCCGACGAGATCCGCCGCCTGGAGGAGGTGGAGGAGCTCCGCGGGGAGGTGAAGATCCACCCCAACGAACGCAAGATGGCCATGCAGCTCATCGAAGGGCTCTCGGGGGAGTTCCGCCTGGAAGAGTTCCGGGACGAGTACCGGGAGAGGCTGCTGCAGGTGCTCCAGGCCAAGGCGGAAGGCCAGACCGTGGCCGCCGCCCCTGCCTCCCGTCCGGAAAAGGTCGTCGACCTGATGGACGCGCTGCGGCGAAGCCTGGAGCTGGCGCGCAAGGGACGGCCGCAGCCGGTGCGCCGCGGCGCGTCGCGGGGGCAGGCGGCGGCGGCCATGCGGGAGCGGCACCGCTAGCTCCCCGCGCCGTTCCCTCGCCATGCCCGCCCGCCTCTACGCCGGGACCTCCGGGTTCAGCTATCCTGAGTGGCGCGGGAGCTTCTACCCGGAGGATCTGCCCGCTGCGGAGATGCTGCGCTTCTACAGCCGGGTCTTTCCCACTGTGGAACTGAACACCACCTTCTACCGCTTCCCCCGAGCCGCTCAGGTCGAGGAGTGGCGCAAGGCCACGCCGCGGGGGTTCCGCTTCAGCATCAAGGCCAACCGCCTGATCACCCACACGCGCCGCCTGCGGGACGTGGACGAGCTGGTCCGCCTGCAGCTCGAGCGCACGGCCGCCCTCGGGGACCGCGCCGGCCCCCTGCTGTTCCAGCTTCCCCCCTCCCTGCGCCGAGACGTCCCGTTGCTGCGTGACTTCCTCCACCTGCTGCCGTCGCTGCCCCGGGCCGTGGAGTTCCGCCACACCTCCTGGTACACGGAGGAGGTGTTCGCCCTGCTGGAGGAGCAGCACACCGCCCTGGCCATCATGGAGTCCGACGAGGACGAGCCGGTGCGGCACTTCGTCGGGCCCTTCGTCTACCTGCGGCTGCACCGCTCCACGTATGCGCCGGCGACCCTGCGGGCGTGGGCCGGAGAGATCGGGCGGCAGCTGGCGCGCGGGCGGGACGTCTACGCCTACTTCACCCACGAGGAGGGGACTCCCGGGCCCGCCTTTGCGCAGAAGCTCCGCGCGCTGGTGCTGGGGTAGCCCGTGCCGCTGCAGGAGTACCGTAGGAAGCGGCGCTTTTCCCGCACCCCTGAACCCCGGGGGAGGGAGCGGCGGCGAGGCGGGCCGCTGCGTTTCGTGATCCAGGAGCACCACGCCACCCGCTTCCACCACGACTTGCGCCTGGAGATGGCGGGGGTGCTCCGCTCGTGGGCGGTGCCCAAGGGGATCTCCATGGATTCGGCGCAGAAGCGTCTGGCCGTGGCCGTGGAGGACCACCCGCTGGAGTACCTGGACTTCGAGGGTGTCATCCCAGAGGGCAACTACGGCGCGGGGGCCGTGATGGTCTGGGACCTGGGGACCTATGAATCGCCGCAGGGCGATCCGGAGGAGGGGTTCCGCCGGGGCAAGCTCACGGTGGTCCTGCACGGGCAGAAGGTGCGGGGGGAGTTCCACCTGATACGGACGCGCATGGGAAGGCGCGGCGGGCGGGAAGGGCAGACCCAGTGGCTGCTGTTCAAGGCGAAGGACGCCGACGCCGTCCCCGGATGGTCGCTGCCCCGGCCGTCGCGCTCGGCGACCTCCGGCCGCACCGTCGAGGAGATCCGGCGGGGGGCGCCCTACCGCCGGACTGCCCCGCCTGCGCCTGCGCGGAAGGCCCCCCGCGGGCTGCGCCGCCTGGGCCTGCACCGCCTTGGCCGGGACCCCATGCCGGAACGGGTGTCGCCCATGCTGGCCAAGCCTGTCCGCAGTGCGTTCGACGACCCGGGGTGGCTCTTCGAGCCCAAATGGGACGGGGTGCGGGCCATCGCCCTGGTCCGGAGGGAGGGCACGCGGCAGCACGTTCTGCTGCAGAGCCGCAGCCTCAAGCTCATGAACGACCAGTTCCCGGAGGTGGTCGAGGCCCTCGCCGCCGCCCGCCTGCCCGACGCGGTCCTGGACGGCGAGATAGTCGCACTGGACAGCGCCGGACGCCCTAGCTTCCAGCGCCTGCAGCAGCGGATCAACCTGCGCGGCGCGGAGGTGGACGCCGTCAGGGCCCGGGTCCCCGTTGTCTACTACCTCTTCGACGTCCTCCACTGCAACGGCCATGACCTGATGCGCCTTCCGCTGGAGGAGCGGCGGCGCATCCTTCAGGCGCTTGTGCCATGGGGGCCCACGCTGCGCCTCACCGAGGCCTTTGCGGGCGAAGGCCAGGCATTCTACCGCGCGGCCCGGCAGCACGGGCTGGAGGGCATTGTGGGCAAGCGGCGCGACAGCGCCTACGAGCCCGGCAGGCGCAGCGGCGCCTGGGTGAAGGTAAAGGCGCGCCGGAGCCTGCACGCGGTGGTGGGCGGGTACACGCGGGGACGGCGCGGCCGCCGCAGCCGCTTCGGCGCCCTGCTGCTGGGGCTTTACGACGACCGGGAGCAGTTGCGCTACATCGGGCATGTGGGCGGAGGGTTCAGGGATGAGGAGCTGCGCCAGATCCTGGAAGCGCTGCGTCCTCTGGAGCGGCCGACGGCGCCTTTCGCCACCGTCCCCAGGACCAACGAACCGGCCACCTGGACGGAGCCCCGGCTGGTCGTGCGGGTGGAGTACCTGGAGTGGACGAAAGAGGGGTCCCTGCGCTTCCCCGTCTTCCAGGGGATGGCCCCGCAGGTCGACCCCAGGAGCTGCCGCCTGGAGGAAACGTCCCGCCGGCCCCCCAGCGGCGGCGGGAGACCCTCTCCCCTGGAGGCCGAACTGGCCAGACGGCGTCTACCGGTGGTGTTCACCAACCTGGATAAGGTCTACTGGCCGGAGCGAGGCCTGACCAAGGGCGACATGATCGCCTACTACCTGGCCGTGCACGAGGCCATCCTTCCCCACCTGCGCGACCGTCCGCTCACGTTGCGCCGCTTCCCCGACGGCATCCACGGGGCCGACTTCCACCAGAAGGACTACCCCGATGCTCCGCCCCATGTGACCGTCGCCCGAATATGGACGGAGAGCGGCAGGACGGCCAACGCCGCGGTGGTGTGCAACGACCTGGCCACGCTGCTGTGGCTGGCGCAGCTTGGGGCCATCGAGATGCATCCCTGGTTCAGCCGGATCACGCCGCCCCGGCGCGGGGAGGGGGGCGGGCGGCGGCCGCACACCGACTTCGCCCTCTCCGAAGCCGCCCTGCGTGACAGCGTCCTCAACTACCCGGACTACCTGGTCTTCGACATCGATCCCTACATCTTCCCCGCGGGGCAGCATCCCCCATCGGGGCCGGGCGAGAGGGACCCGCAGTATTCGCCCGCCGGCTTCGCCGCGGCGAGGGAGGCGGCGCTGTTGCTGCGGGAGCTGCTGCATACCCTGGGGTTGCAGGGGTTCGTCAAGACCAGCGGCAAGACCGGGCTGCACATCTACGTCCCCATTGCCCGCCGCTACACCTTCGAGGAGACCCACGCCTTCGCCAAGACCATCTGCCAGTACCTGGTGGCGAGGCATCCGGACCGGCTGACCGTCGAGTGGGCGGTGGAGAAGCGCGCCGGCAAGGTCTTCCTCGACTACAACCAGAACCGTCTGGGCGCCACCCTGGCCAGCGCCTACAGCCTGCGCCCCACGGTGCAGGCCACCGTCTCCACGCCGCTGGACTGGGAGGAGGTGGAGCGGGGCGTCGACCCGCTGGACTTCACCTGCACCACCGTCCCGCAGCGCCTGAAGGAACGCCCGGACCCCTGGAGGGAGATGCGCAGGCTGCGCCAGCGGCTGGAGGAGGCGCTTGCCGCCACGGGTGAGGGGAGCGGCGGATACCGCCCCCGCTGAGGCGCACCTCTCCGGAAGGCTCCTACCCGGTATCCACCGCTTCCAGCGCCGGCGGGGCTTCACCCTCCGCCAGCGTGGCCAGATACGCCCGCGCCGCCTGGACGGCCTGCGCGCGGTGGCTGATCCTGTCCTTGACCTCCGGCCCCAGTTCGGCCATCGTCCGGCCGTACTGTGGGAGGATGAAGATCGGGTCGTAGCCGAAGCCGTGAGCTCCCGCCGGCCGGTCGGCGATGCGGCCCTCCACGACGCCCTCGAAGGTACGTACGGTGCGGTCGGGGAGGGCGACGGCCACCACCGCGCGGAAGCGGGCCGTGCGACGCTCCGGAGGGACGCCGCGCAGGCGATCCAGCAGCGCCGCATTGCGGTCGGCGTCGGTCGCCTCCTCGCCCAGCCAGCGGCTGGACTGGGGGCCCGGCGCGCCTCCCAGCGCGTCCACCTCCAGCCCGGAGTCGTCCGCGAGCGCCGGCAGCCCCGTCGCCAGCGCAGCGGCCAGGGCCTTGCTCGCCGCGTTGTCGGCGTAGGTATCCCCTTCCTCGGGGAGCGGCCCGACGTGGGGGAAGTCGAGGAGGGAGCGCACCTGCACGGGAAGGCCCGCCAGCAGCGCCGCCAGCTCGCGCACCTTGCCGGGGTTGCGGGTGGCCAGGACGATCACCAGCGGGGGGCGCACGCAGAGGTCAGTGCGGGATGGCCGCCAGGACGTCGGCCAGGACCCTGCGCTGCTCGGCGATCAGCGCCTTGATCCCCTTCTCCGCCAGCGTCAGCAGGGTGAGCAGCTCCTGACGGGAGAAGGGCGGCCCCTCCGCCGTCCCCTGGATTTCCACCAGCCGGCCCGATTCGGTCATCACCAGGTTCATGTCCACGCGGGCGCGGACGTCCTCCTGGTAGTCCAGGTCCAGGAGGAGCTCGTTGTCCACGATGCCCACGCTGGTGGCGGCGATGAACTCCCGCAGGGGCCACCACCCCAGCGCCCCGGTGCGGCGCAGCAGGTGCAGGGCGTCCACCAGGGCAACGAAGGCGCCGGTGACGGCCGCGGTGCGCGTCCCCCCGTCCGCCTGGATCACGTCGCAGTCGATGAGGATGCTGCGCTCCCCCAACTTCTGAAGGTCCACGGCCGCCCGCAGGGAGCGGCCGATCAGTCGCTGGATCTCCTGCGTCCGCCCGGCGGGACGCCCCGTCTCCCGCGGGGTGCGTTCGGGAGTGGACCGCGGCAGCATGCCGTACTCCGCGGTGATCCACCCCTGCCCTCCGCCGCGCAGCCAGGGCGGCAGCCGCTCCTCCACGGTGGCGGTGCAGACCACACGGGTGGCGCCCAGGGTGATGAGGACGGACCCCTCGGCGTGGGGGATGTAGTGACGGGTGATGGTGACCGGCCGCAGCTCGTCGGGTCGCCGGCCCTCCTGACGGGGCATAAGCTCCCTCTAGACCTCGTAGGTGCGCAGTTCTTCGGCGGTGAGGATCTGGCCGCCGAACTCCTTCGCCGCCGCGGCCCTGGCCTCCTCGGTGTAGTCGCCCGCCGGCGTGAAGAAGTGGGTCAGCAGAAGGCACCGGGCGTCCGCCTGGACGGCGATGCGCGCGGCCTGCCGGGCGGAGAGGTGCCCCACCTCCGCGGCGCGACCCTCCTCCCCCGGCGGCAGGGTGTTCTCACAGAGGAACAGGTGCGCTCCGTCCGCCAGGGCGGTGACCGCGGGCGAGGGGGCGGTGTCGGCGGAGTAGGTCAGGACCCGCCCCTCCGCCTCCACGCGCACCGCAAAGCAGGGAACGGTGTGCGCGGCAGCGGCGAAGCGCAGCACCAGGGGGCCGATGCGGGCTGCGGTGCCGGCGACGATGGGCAGGAAGTGGAAGCGCTCGCGAAAGGCCTCCCGGGACTCCTCCGGCATCCACGCGGGGAGGGCCTGCGGCGCCTCCGGCGGGCCGAACAGCCGCAGGGGCGGGGCGACCTGGGGGAAGCGGCCGAACTGCAGCGCCTGCTTGAGGACGAAGACGTCCAGGACGTGGTCGGGGTGCAGGTGGGTGATGACCACCGCGGCCAGCTCGAAGATGGAGGCGACGCGCTGCAGGTTGGCCAGTACTCCGGTCCCGCAGTCCAGCAGCAGGCGCTGGCCGGCGGCCTCCACCAGATAGCCGGGACAGGCTCCCCCTGCGGGAGGATACGGACTCCACCGCCCCAGGACCACAAGACGCATGGGCCGCCTACAGCCCCGTGGGGACGGGGTAGATGGCCAGGAAGCGCCTGATGCCCCGGGCGATGGCCGCGGCGATCCGCGCGCGGAAGGCGTCCTCCCGCAGGCGAGCCTCTTCCTGGGGGTGGGAGATGAAGGCGACCTCCACCAGCACGGAGGGGATGCTGTTCTCGCGCAGCACCAGGAAGTTCGCCGTCTTGATCCCCCGGCTGGGCAGACCCAGGCTGCGCGTGAGCTCATCCTGGATCATCTGGGCCAGGGAAAGGCTGACGGGCGACAGGTAGTAGGTCTCCGACCCGTTCACTGTGGTCTGGGCGTTGGCGTTGGCGTGGATGCTGACGAAGACGGTTCCTCCGCGCTCCCGGGCCAGGCGCGGCCGCTCGGCCAGATCGATGAAGATGTCCGTCTCCCGCGTCATGACCACGCGGATCCCGTCCTCCACCAGGAGGCGGCGCACCCGCAGGGCGACGTCCAGGGTGACGTCCTTCTCCATGAGCCCGGTGGGCCCGATGGCACCGGGGTCCTTGCCGCCGTGCCCGGGGTCGAGGACGACGGAGTGTCCCCGCAGGGGCGCGTCCACCACGGAGATGATCAGGGTGCTCCCTCCGCCGTCGGCGGTGATGCTGTAGGCGACCTTGCGCTTCAGCGTGACCACCACGCGGGCGATGTCGGGGTTGGCCTGGAACTGGGCAGCGCGCACATTCTCCACCGCCGGGCTGTTCACCGGGATCTCTTGCTTAACGGGGATGAAGACGGCGTCCAGCACGTCGACCACCAGGCGGTCGGGCTCGACCAGCTCGCGCACCACGTACTGCATGGCGGCGGTTCCCTCGACCAGTACGCGGGTCACACCACTGCCCTGCTCCAGTCGCACCTGCATGATCTTCAAGCGCCCGCCAGCGGGTACGCCCTGCGCAGGGGGTGAAGCGGAGTCGCCGGCCGGCGCGGCGGCGGGATCGGCTGGCGGAGAGGGGGCATCCCCCGGTGGACGGGCTCCGGCAGCGCGCGGGCGCACTTCGATGGTCAGGTCGAAGGACGAGGGGCTGTCCGCGACCCGCACGTCCACCGGCTGCGTCAGGTCCAGGACGATGCGGGTGACGGGCGGCTGAGCCTGGAACTGCGCCACGCGAACCCTGACCACGCCGGCGGTGTCGACGGCCGTCTCCTGGTCGGGGAGGCGGAAGACGGCGTGGCTCAGGTCGATGACCATGCGCTCCGGGTTGGCCAGGCGTCGGGTCTCCGCCCGGACCGGTCCGCTGGCGTGCACCGTCAGCCGGAGCGTCCCCGCCGGCCGCTGCACGGTGATGCCGTCCACCACGGAGCTGACCTGCAGCGTACGCTCCTCCTCGTCGAACTTGACCCAGGCCCCCAGCAGGCCGAAGACCGCAGCGGCTGGAATAAAGGGAATGTCCCGCAGGAGCACGGGGGCGATGGGCAGCAGGCGTCGGTCGCTCCCCACCACGGCGTAGGGGTCGTTGATCCGCAGCCGGACCACGGTGCGGGTGCGGTTGCTGATGACCACGGCCTGTTCGTCGGGGAGCCATACTGCGGAAGAACCCAGGGGCTCGAAGATGCCCGGCAGGGGGACCATGAGCACACCGCTGTACGCGATGGGGCTGGCGGCCAGAGAGACCTCCTGGCCGTTGACGATCAGGCGGACGGGAGAGGACTGCCCCTCGGCGCTGCGACTGAGCGACGCCAGCAGCGTCACCGCCAGGAGCAGCGCTCCTGCGTGCCTCATTCAGCACCCGGTTTTCTCCCTGCCGCCTCTCCCGACAGGGAACAGAGGTTCGAGTCACCCCGGGCCAAATCCTGCCGCAGCAAGCCTGCAGGAGGTCCGCCTGCACTGATGCGCCTGGATGCCGGCATCCACTTCTGCGACCTGCGCGCCGTCCCCCGCCTGGCCCGCGCCGCGGAGGCCCTGGGCATCGAGGGACTGTGGTTCAGCGAGATCGCCCACGATCCGTTCCTGGGCGCGGCGCTGGCCGCCGAGCACACCACCCGGGCAACCGTCGGGACCGCCATCGCCCTGGCCTTCGTCCGCAGCCCTACCTCCCTGGCCTACCTGGCCTGGGACCTGGCCCGGCTATCCGGCGGCCGCTTCGTCCTCGGCCTGGGGACGCAGGTCCGGGCGCATGTGGAGCGCCGCTTCGGGATGGCCTGGGACCGTCCGGCGGCACGCCTGCGCGATGTGGTGGCTGCAGTGCGCGCGGTCTGGCGCTGCTGGCGCGAAGGGACGCCGCTGCGCCACCAGGGTCCCTTCTACTCCCTTTCCCTGATGACCCCGTTCTTTACCCCTCCGCCGTTCGCCGGGACGATCCCCATCCACCTGGCGGCGGTCAACCCGACCATGTGCCGCGTGGCCGGCGAGGTGGCCGACGGGCTGCACGTGCACCCCCTCCACTCCCCGGCTTACCTGCGGGAGGTAGTCCTGCCGGCAGTGGACCGCGGGCTGGCGCGCAGCGGGCGGACGCGGTCGGCCTTCACCGTGACCGCCAGCGTGGTCATCGTCAGCGGAGAGGGAGCGGCGCGGGAGCGCAGCGCCGCGCAGGCGCGGCAGACCATCGCCTTCTACGCCTCCACCCCCACCTACCGCGGCGTGCTGGCGCACCACGGGTGGGCGGAGGTGGGCGAGCGCCTCAGCCGCCTGGCGGCGGCCCAGCGTTGGGGGCAGATGCCGGAGCTGATCTCCGACGAGATGCTGGCCACCTTCGCCCTCCTGGCCGAGCCCTCTGCTGTGGCCGACCGCCTGCGGGAACGGTACGCCGGCCTGCTGGACCGCGTCAGTCCCTACCAGGCCTTCGACCCCGACGATCCCCTCTGGGAGGCGCTGGCCCGCACCCTGCGCTGACCGGCCGGAGTGGCCACCGGCGGCCCGTCAGCCTCAGGAGCCGGCCTCCAAAAGCTCCCGCAGGCGCAGCGCGTTGCGCACGGCATACGCGTTGTAGTCGTTGTTGAAGTAGACGTACGCTGCTCGCCCCTCCGCCAGAGCGGAGATCCGTTCGGCCCATGCGCGTAGCTCCCGCTCGGGGTAGTTGCCGCGGTAGCGCGTCTCGCTGGGACCGTGAAAGCGGACGTAAAGGATGTCGCTGGTGCAGCGGTCTTCGCTGGGACGGTTGGGATCGCTGACCACGCACAACCCCACCCGGTGCTCCTCCATCAACGCGTACACCTCCGGGACGAACCACGACCGGTGGCGGAACTCCACCACCCAGGGCGGCCGGGGCGGGAGCAGGCGGAAGAAGGCGCGGAGCCGCGCCAGGTTCTCCGCGGTGCGGGAAAAGGACGCGGGAAGCTGCACCAGCACCGGTCCCAGGTGCCTTCCCAGCGGGTCCACTATCTCCAGGAAGCGGCGAAGGGGAGCGGCGGCGTCCTTCAGCCGCTTGATGTGCGTGATGAAGCGGTTGATCTTCACCGCGTAGACGAATCCCCGCGGCGCCTGCTCCTGCCAGCGCAGCACCGCCGCCTTGCCGGGCAGCCGGTAGAAGGTGTTGTTGATCTCCACCGTGGAGAAGTGACGCGCGTAGTACTCGAACCAACGGGCCTGGGGGAGGCGGGCCGGATAGAACCGCCCCCGCCAGTGCGGATAGACCCAGCCCGACGTGCCCACCAGGTAGGTCGGGCGCGCCATCAGCGTCCCTCGCGGACAACCAGCCCGAGGCAGCCGAACCCGGTCTGGCGCATGCCCCACGTCCATTCTATGCTAGTGCCGCTACGGGCGGGGGCGCGCGCCGCCGCGGGGTTCCCGGAGGAGCGCCGGGGGTGTCAAAGCACAAGCAAGAGGCGGAGGAGGCGATGGCGTGGTCCTGAAGGTGGTGGTCTTCGGCGCCGGAGCGGCACTGATGGGTCTGGAGATCGTCGGCAGCCGCGTGCTGGCGCCCTACTTTGGCTCGTCGGTCTACGTCTGGGGAAGCCTGATCAGCATCTTCCTCGGGGCGCTGTCGGTCGGCTACTACGTCGGTGGCCGGGTGGCCGACCGCTGGCCTCGCCCCGCGGTGCTGGCCACCGCCCTCTTTGCCGCCGGGGCGCTGATCGTCCTCCTTCCCCTGCTCTCCCGGCCGGTCCTGGAGCGCTTCGCTGACTGGGACCTGGGCCCGCGGACGGGTCCCTTAGTGACGTCCACCATCCTCTTCGCGCCGGCCAGCGTCCTGCTGGGGATGACCTCGCCCTTCGCCGTGAAGCTGGCGGCCACCGACCTTTCCACCGTGGGTAACGTGGCCGGTCTTCTCTACGCCATCTCCACCGCCGGCAGCATCGCCGGCACGCTGCTCACCGCCTTCTTCCTGATCCCCACCTTCGGGGTGCGGGCAATCCTTTACATCCTGGGCGGCTCCCTGGTCGTCTTCTCGGCGCTTCTGCTGGCCGGGGTACGGGCACCCCGGGCCGTGCGGCAGGCGGTCGCCGCCCTGGCGGTGGTGCTGCTGGCCGGACCGGGCTGGGCGGCGGCGCCCCCCACGTCGCCCGCGGCGGAGCCCAAGATCATCTTCGAGAAAGACAGCGCCTACCATCGCATCCGGGTGGAGGACTACGGCTCGGTCCGCTTCCTCCGCTTCGACCGCTCGTTCCAGGGGGGGATGTACCTGCACGACCCGTTCGAGAGCCCCTTCAAGTACACCGACTACGCCCACCTGGCCTGGGCATTCCACCCCGAAATCAGGCGGGTGCTGGTGGTCGGGTTGGGCGCGGGGTCCATCCCCAAGCGGTTCTGGCGCGATTACCCGAGCGTGACGGTGGAGTCGGTGGAGCTCGACCCGGTGGTGGTGGACGTGGCCAGGAGGTTCTTCGAGGTGAAGGAGGACGCGCGGCAGCGGGTCAGCGTGCAGGACGGCAGGACCTTCCTGCGCCGCAGTGACTCCCGCTACGACCTCATCGTCATGGACGCCTACTACGCCGAGGGGATCCCCTTCCACCTGGCCACGCGGGAGTTCTTCGAGCTGGCCCGCAGCCGGCTGACGCCCCAGGGACTCATAGCCGCCAACATCGTGGGCGCCCTGGAAGGCGGCGAGAGCAAGCTCTTCCGCGCCCTCTACAGGACCTACGGCCAGGTCTTCGCCGGACTCTATCCCTTCCCAGTGGCCTACGCGCCGCAGCGGGACGGGGCCACCGTGCGCACCATCATCCTGGTGGCCACACCGCGCAGCGGAGTGACACGGCTGCAGATCCTGCAGGCCGTCCTGCAGCTCAGGCGGAGCCGGAAGGTCACCCTTCCCCTCCACACCTTTGTCGACGACTACTACGACCGTCCCATCCCCACCTCCGACGTGCCCGTGCTCACCGACGACTACGCCCCGGTGGACATCCTCCCGGTGTGGGGCTGGGAGCCGGAGCGCCGGTAGCCCGGCGACAGGCTCCCGGCGCCCATGAGCGTGATGGGACTGCAGGCGGAGGGGCTTTCCCGCCGCTTCCACCTCCAGGTGGCGCTGCGCGACATCTCCCTCACGCTGCCCGCAGGATCGGTGCTGCTGGTGGTGGGGCCCAACGGGGCGGGCAAGACGACGCTGCTGCGCCTCCTGGCCACCGCCCTGCGGCCCACCGCCGGGCGGGCCTCCGTCTTCGGCCACGACCTGGTCCGCGACGCCGACCGGGTGCGGCAGATCACCGCTCTTGTGGGCACCGCCCACGGGATGTACGAGGGGCTCACCGCCGCCGAGAATCTGGCTTTCGCCGCGGCGATGAGCGGCCGGCCCGACCGATCTGTCGAAGCGCTGGCCCGGGTGGGGCTGGCGGAGGCCGCGGGGGCCTACGTGCGCACCTTCAGCCACGGGATGAAGCGGCGCCTGGCCCTGGCCCGCGCCTGGCTGCTGACCCCGCGGATGCTGCTGCTGGATGACGCCTTCAGTGGTCTGGATGCCGAGGGGGCTCGGCTGGTGGACGCGCTGGTGGCCGAGGTAACCTCCGGCGGCGGCTGCGCCGTCCTGGCCACCCACCAGTGGGAGCGGGGGCTGCACCTGGCCCACGTGGTGGTCGGCCTTTGCCGGGGGCGGCTGGTGGAGGTCTCGCCCGTCGCGGACCTCCCGCTGCCGAGGCTGCGCGCGCTGGCGGGAGACCGGACGTGAACGCGTGGCGGCGCACGGCGGCGCTGGCGCGGAAGGACCTGCTGCTGGAATGGCGGGGGCGGGAGACCATCACTGCCATGGGCGGCCTGGCCCTGCTGGTGGTCCTGCTGCTGGGGCTGGTCCTTGGAGCCGAGGCGGCGAGCGCCCCCGGCATCCTGTGGGTGGCGCTCCTCCTGGCGGCGACGCTGGGCCTCTCCCGCTGGACGCAGGCCGAGGTGGAGCAGCAGGCGCTGGAGACGCTCCTCCTCTATCCGGGGAGCCGCGAGCACCTCTTCTGGGGGAAGTGGGCTGCGCTGACACTCCTGCTTACCGTGCTGCTGGGGCTGCTGCTGGCCGTCCTGGGCCTGCTGTTCAACGTGGACCTATGGTCGCGGTTTCCCCTTCTCCTCGGCGCCGGGGTCCTGGGCATCGCCGGCCTGTGCGCCGTCGGCACACTCTTCGCCGCCTTGCTGGTGCATGTGCGCGGCCGGGAGCTGCTCATGCCGCTGCTCCTGCTGCCCGTGGCCCTGCCGGTGCTGCTGGGCGGGGTGCGTCTGACGGAGGCCATCCTCAGCGGCGCGCCGGGCGGGGGGCTGTGGCTCGGCGTCCTGGCGGTCTTTGATATCCTGTTCCTGCTGGTGGCTCCCGAGCTCTACGCCGTGGTCCTGGAGGAGGCATGAGGGCATTCGCCACCCTCGTCGGCGCAGCCACCGTCGCCGTGCTGGCGGCGGGGCTGTACGCCGGGCTTGTGGCCTCGCCCCCCGACGCCTTCCAGGGGGACTACATGCGGATCATGTACGTGCACGTTCCCAGCGCCTTCGCCGCCTACCTGGCGGTGGGCACCGTCTTCGTGGCCAGCCTCCTCTACCTGTGGCGCGGCCTCCCCCTCTACGACCACATCGCCCACAGCGCCACGGAACTTGCGACGCTCTTCGCCGCCCTGACCCTGGCGGGCGGGATGATCTGGGGAAAGCCGGTGTGGGGGACGTGGTGGGCGTGGGACGCGCGGCTGGTCACCACCGCCGTGCTCTTCCTCATCTTCGCCGCCGCCCTGCTGGTCCGCGAGCTGGTCGAGGACCGGCGGCGGGGCGCGCGCATGGCCGCGGTCGTGGGAATCATCGGCGCGCTGGACGTCCCGCTCATACACTACTCCGTCGTCTGGTTCCGCACGCTGCACCAGGCGCCGTCGATCACCCGCGGGGAGATCAAGATGGCCCCGCCCATGGTGGCCGCGCTGCTGGTCAACCTGCTGGCTTTCACGCTGCTCTACCTCTACCTGTTGCTGCAGCGCACCCGCCTGGAACGGCTGGAGGCGGCCCGCGACGCCGCGGTCGAGCCGTGACGCCGCCTGTCGCCATCGCCCTGGCCTACGGCATCACCGCCGCCGCGCTCCTGCTCTACCTCCAGCGGCTGCGCCGCCGCCTGCGGCGCGTCGAGGCCGACCTGCGGGAACGCCGCCGCTCCGCCGGCCCGGGAGGAACCGTGACCCCGCCATGAGGCGGACGCGCCTGCTCCTGGCTGCAGCGGTCATCCTGGCGGCCCTGGTCTACGTAGTCGCCGGAGGGATCCGAGGCGCCGTGGTCTACTACCTCACCCCCAGCGAACTCCTGGCACAGGGGGAGCGGGCGACGCAGCGAGCGGTCCGCGTGGGCGGCCTGGTGGTCCCCGGGTCGAAGGTCTGGGATCCCGCCACCCGCCGGCTGCAGTTCCGCCTCACCGATGGCTCCGCCACCGTGACCGTCCAGTATGTGGGCGCCCCCGCCGGTCTGTTCCGCGAGGGGCAGGGTGCCATCGCCGAAGGGACCTGGGAGCCCGGCGGAGTGCTCCGGGCGCGGTCCATCATCGTCAAGCACTCGGAGGAGTACGCGCCGCCCTCCCCACCGCCGTAGCCGGGCGGCGCCGCCAGCGCATGATCCCCCTCCTGGGCACAGCCGCCATCGCAGCCGCCGCGCTCTCCGCGCTGGCCGGGCTGGTCTACCTCCTGCGCGGGCACGCCCGGGGAGATACGGATATGATCCGCCGCGGGCATCGGGCGGTGGTGGTCCTCCTTGGGAGCCTGACCGCCGCCGTCGTCCTGCTGGAGGTCGCGCTGGTTGGCCGTGACTTCTCCGTCCGGTACGTGGCCGCCAACATCAACCGGGCCACGCCACTGCCCTTCCGCATCATGGCCCTGTGGGGGGCCCTGGAGGGGTCAATCCTGCTGTGGGCGTGGGTGCAGGCCGCGTACTCAGCCCTGGTCGCCATCCGCTACAACGGCCGCCACCGGGAGACGGTGCCCCTGGCCCTGGCCGTGCTGGTGGGGATAACCTCTTTCTTCCTGCTGCTGATGCTCGGTCCGGCCAACCCATTCGCCCGCATCTCCCCCCCGCCGCCGGACGGACGCGGCCTTAACCCCCTGCTGCAGAATCACCCGCTGATGGCGGTGCACCCCCCCTTCCTGTACCTGGGCTACGTCGGCTTCTCGGTCCCGTACGCCTTTGCCGCCGCGGCGCTGCTCGCGCGCAGGATGCGCGACGAGTGGATGACCGTCACCCGCCGCTGGACCGTGGCGGCGTGGTCCTTCCTCGGCGCCGGTATCGTCCTGGGCGCGTGGTGGTCCTACGAGGTCCTGGGCTGGGGCGGCTACTGGGCCTGGGACCCCGTGGAGAACGCGGCCTTAATGCCCTGGCTGGTGGCCACGGCCTTCCTGCACTCGGTGATGGTGCAGGAGCGGCGGCGGCTCCTTCGCCTCTGGAATCACACCCTGGTCATCGTCACCTTCCTGCTCACCCTCTTCGGCACTTTCCTTACCCGCAGCGGCATCCTCGGCTCGGTGCACGACTTCACCCGGTCGCTGGTCGGCCCGATCTTCCTTCTGTTCATCGGCGCGGTCTTGGCGTTTTCCGTGGGGATCCTGTTGCTGAGGCGAGACGAGGTGCGCGACGAGGGGACACTGCCCGCCTACCTCAGCCGGGAGAGCCTCTTCCTCCTGAACAACGTGCTGCTGCTGGCGCTCACCGCGACGGTCTTCATCGGGACGACCTTCCCCCTGCTGGCGGAGGCGGTGGCGGGTGTACGGCTCAGTGTGGGCCCACCATACTTCAACCGGCTGGCTGTCCCGCTGGCGCTGGCCCTCCTGGTGGTGATGGCGGTGGCCACCCTCCTGCCCTGGGGACCGGCACCCCGCAGCGTCCTCCGCCGGTTGGCCTTCCCCGGGTCGGTCGGCCTGGGATGCGTCCTCCTCCTGACCGGAGCCGGGGTGCGCGGCTTCAGCCTGGGGGCGTTCGGTGTGCTCTCCTTCGCGGCCGCGGCCCAGATCTTTGAATTCCACCGTGGAACCCGCGCGCTCGGCCTGGCCGCCGGGCGCCCCTACCTCCTGGCTCTGGGGGCCCTCTTTTCCGTGAACCGCCGCCGCTATGCGGGCTACCTGGCGCACCTGGGGCTGGCTCTAGCCCTGGCCGGCGTCACCGCCTCCTCCGCCTACCGAGTGGAGAGCGACCACACCGTGCGGCGGGGGGAGACCTTCCGCGTCGGAAGCTATCTGCTGCGCTACGACGGGGCCGCGCTCCTGCGCCGTCCGGACAGGCTGGAGGTGGCGGCGGCGATCTCCGTCCTTCCGTCCGGAGCCCTGGAGGCATCGCCCGGGCGCCCGGCGGCCGCAGTCCCGGCCGTGGCGACGCTGTACCCGTCCGAGCGCTTCTACCCCCAGCAGCGCACGCCCATTCCGACTCCTGCGGTGCAATCCACCTGGCGCGGGGACCTCTACCTGGTCCTGCTGGCGGTGGCCCCGGATGGCTCGGCGGTGGTGAAGGCCGTCGCCAACCCCCTGGTCTTCTGGATCTGGTCCGGTGGGCTGTTGATGGCCCTGGCGGGGCTGATGAGCATATGGCCCACGCGGCACAGGTGACGCGGCTGGTTGCCCTCGCCCTACTGCTGGCGGCATGCGCGCAGGCTGCCGCCGCGGTGGCCGCGCACGCGCAGCCGCCGGCAGTGGAACAGCAGGTGCGGGCCATCGCCTCCCGCCTGCGCTGCCCCGTCTGCCAGAACGAGAGCGTCGCCGACTCCCCCTCCGAGCTGGCCGGACAGATGCGCGCGCTTATCCGGACGAAGCTCGAGGAGGGGCAGTCCCCCGAGGAGATCGTCGCCTACTTCGTCAGCCGCTACGGACAGTGGATCCTGCTGGATCCGCCGCGGGAGGGGGTGGGCTGGATCCTCTGGAGCGCACCCTTCGCGGTCCTGTTCGCTGCGCTTGTGGTCGCCGCGTCGTTCCTACGTCGAACCGTCCGCCCGGAGGAGGCGGCAGCAGACAACCCAGAATCAGGCGGAGGGTAGCCTCCGGGAAGCAACAGCTCGATCTGCTGGCGCAGCCAGGCCTCGGGTACGGCCCCGCTGTACTTCCCCACGATGCGACCTCCCTGGTCGATCACGAACGTCTCCGGAACGCCGGAGACGCCGAAGTCGATGCTCACGCGGCCCGTGCGGTCCACGCCGTTGGGGAAGGTCAGCCCGAAGCGGCGGACGAACTGGCGGGCGGGTCCCTCCCGGTCCTGGATGTTCACCCCGACGACCACGACCCCCCTATCCCGGTACGCCTCCCAGATCCGCTGCAGCCGGGGAGCCTCCTCGTAGCAGGCAGGGTAGCACCAGGAGGCCCAGAAGTTGACGACCAGGATGCGGCCGCGCAGCGCGGCGCTGTCCACCACCCCGCCGTCGAGCCCCGGGATGCGGAAAGACGGCATCGGGCGTCCGACGAGCGGCGAAGGCGGGACCCGCGGGTTGCGAACAAACCCGTAGGCCAGCAGCGCCACCGCCGGCAGGGTCACCGCCGTCGCCACCAGCCAGGCCTCCAGCCGCCGTCGGGGCCGTCCGCGCTCCCCCCCGAATGCCCGCACGGGTGTAGTATGCTCTGGTTGAGGGCGAAGCGGTAGACCCGGAGGCGACGTGATCCGACCGCGGGTGCTGGCCTTCATCCTCGCCGGCGGCAAGGGCGAGCGGCTATTCCCCCTCACGCGGGACCGGAGCAAACCGGCTGTGCCCTTCGGCGGCAAGTACCGCATCGTGGACTTCGTCCTGAGCAACTTCGTCAACTCGGGGATCTACGCCCTTTACGTGTTGGTCCAGTACAAGGCGCAGTCGTTGATCGAACACCTGCGCCAGGGCTGGCGCCTGGGCGCCCTCCCCGACCACTTCGTCATCGCCGTGCCGCCGCAGATGCGCCGCGGCGAGACCTGGTACCAGGGGACCGCGGACGCCGTCTACCAGAACCTGAACCTGCTGCGGGACTTCCACCCGGACATTGTCGCCATCTTCGGCGCGGACCACATTTACCGCATGGACGTGGGGCAGATGCTCACCTTTCACCTGGAGCGCCAGGCGGATGTCACTGTAGCCGCTCTCCCGGTGCCCGTAGAGCGGGCCACCGGGTTCGGCATCCTGGAGGTGGAGCGGGACCACCGTGTCATCGGGTTCGAGGAAAAGCCGACCCGCCCGCTCACCATACCCGGAGATCCAACGCGTGCCCTCTCCTCCATGGGCAACTACCTCTTCACCCGGGAGGTGCTCGTGGAGGCTCTGGTGGACGACGCCCAGCGGGGCGGCGACCACGACTTCGGGAGGTCTGTAATCCCGGAGCTGGTCCCCCGCGCCCGCGTCTACGCCTACCCTTTCCCTGAGAACCGGGTGCCGGGGGTGAGGCCCTACGAGGAGGAGGGGTACTGGCGGGACGTGGGCACCATCGCCGCCTACTTTGAGGCCAACATGGACCTGCTGGGCCCCCAGCCTCGCCTGGACCTGGACAATCCCCGCTGGCCCATCCTCACCAGCGCCTACCCCGGCCCTTCCGCGCGCATCCACGGCGGCCAGGTCGAGGATGTGCTCATCGGCGAAGGGTCCTGCATCACGCGGGCGGTAGTGCGCCGATCCATCCTCGGCCGAAACGTCCGGGTGGAACCCGGGGCGGTGGTAGAGGAGTCGCTGGTAATGGACCACACCGTGGTGCAGGAGGGGGCTCGCCTGCACCGGGTCATAGTCGACCGCTACAACACCATCGAGAGCGGTCTGAGCATCGGTGAGGACCCGGCGCAGGACGCGCGCCGCTTTACCGTGGACCCCTCGGGCATAGTGGTGCTGGCCCGCGGGCCCACCCGCTTCTGAGGCGGCGACTTCCCCTCTTCGGCGCGCCGCCTGACCGGAGCTACTTCAGGTTCTCGGCGACGATCCGCAGCAGCGCCTCCACGCCCCTGGCAGCCAGGCGGGCCGCGGTCAGGTCGTTGCTCTTCACCCCGCTGACGGCCAGCGCATCGGCGCTCTGGACCAGCGGCATCAGCGCCGCGCTTCCCGCGGCCCCGCGCAGGTCGTTGAGGATGCCGTTCCCCTGCCCCTCGCAGGGGTGGCCCCAGGAGGCGTTGAAGTTCTTGCCGCCTTTCCCCTCAATGCAGTTGAGGGCGTGTCCCAGGTGCTGCTGCGCTCCTCCGTAGGTCGTCGCCGCGGCGGCGAACCCCGCGTGGGACACCGCCGTCGTCACCTGGGCCTTGACGTCAGCAGCCGCGGCCTGTGGAGGTTGCTGCGTGTGATAGGGCGCGTAGGCGACACCCCCCAGCCCCAGAACAGCCATCCCCACCATTCCCACTGCGGCGATCAGGCGTGCCATTCCTCTCACCCCCCTGGCACACCCATATCGCGCGCGCGTCACGGCGGCGTAACACCCCAAGCCCTGCCGGCAGGCTGCTCCGCGACCGGGAGACCGCTACAGCGGACCCTTCGGCAGGCGCAGGAGGCTTCCTTCCCGCACCTACGGGAACGCGGCTCCCTCCGGCTTCACGCCGGGCTCGATGCGGCTGTCGGTCTCTCGCGGAAGCCTGCCCTTACGCCGGCGCCAGCACGAGGCAGGCCGCTCCCATCAGCCCCGCGGTGCCCCCGAACGCCGCCAGGCGGACCGGCGGAGGTCCCTCGCCGTAGAATGCGCTCCCCGCCACGGCCCGGCTCACTGCGTCCGCCAGCGGCGACCCGGCGAAGAAGAGCCCCCCTCCCAGGACGAGACATTCCGGATCCCACATCCTGACCGCGATCACCGCCGCCCGCCCCAGGAACTCCCCAGCCTCGCGCACCACCGCAGAAGCCGCGGGGTCACCGGCGGCCGCAGCCTGGAAGACGGCTTCCGTGGAGAGCGGCTGAGCGCGGGCCGCCCGCGCCATCGGTGACGCTGCCAGCCGCCCGGCCCGCTGCACGATGCCCCAGCCACCCCCCACCGTCTCCAGACAGCCGCGCTGCCCGCAGCGGCAGCGATCACCCTCCGGGACGACGGGGATGTGGCCCATCTCGCCCGCCGCTGCGGTCGCCCCGTGGTAGAGGCGGCCGTCCTGGACCAGCGCCGCCGCGATCCCCGTTCCCGCGCTCAGGTAGGCCATGACCCGCGTGCCCATCCCCGCTCCCCACCGCCACTCGCCCCAGGCGGCTGCGCGAACGTCGTTCTCCACGACCACCGGGAGACGCAGCACCTCCCGGGCGATCTCCGCCACCGCCAGCTCTCGAAGCTCCAAGTTGGCGGAATAGCGGATCACCCCCCGCCGGGGGTCCACCAGCCCGGGGACCGCAAGACCCACCCCCACAGGCTGCAGCGCCCGTGCCCGTGCCTCCTCTGCGGCGGCGCGCAGGGCGGCGCGCAGAAAGGCCTCCACCTCGGCGTTGCCCCTGCGATCCTCCACCCGCTGTGCCGCCTGGTGGACAAGGTTACGCTCCGCGGTGATCAGACCGGTGCGAAGCAGTGTCCCCCCCAGATCCACTGCCAGCGCCACCCGCACGGGATCCGCCTCCTACCGGGTGGTGGTGACGGCGATCAGCCCGCGGGTGATGTAGTTGCGGAAGATCATGGCAAAGGCCACCGGAGGCAGCATGGTCAGGACCACGGTCACGGCCACCACGCCGAAGCTGACGTCGGGGTTGATGGCGGTGTTGGCCACGATCACCGGAATGGTCTGGGAACGGATCGTCGAGGTGACGAAGAGGGCGAAGGGGAAGTCGTTGTACGAGAACATGAAGCTGAAGGCGGCGGTGGCCGCCAGGGCCGGCGCAGCCATCGGGGCCACTACGCGCAGCAGGGCCTGGAGGCGGGTGCACCCGTCCACCAGCGCCGCCTCCTCCATGTCGGGGGGCACGCGGCGGAAGTACAGGGTTAGGAACCACACGCTGAAGGGCAGGGTGAATACCGAGTGGATCAGAATCAGGGCGGCATAGCGGTCCAGTAGGCCCAGCCGGTTGACGATCAGGTAGTAGGGAATGGCCACGGCCATGGGCGGCAGGAGGCGGCTGGCCAGGACAAAGGTGTAGAGGGGGCCAGCCCCGCGGAACCTCAGGCGGGAGAAGGTGTAGGCGGCCATCGTCCCCAGGACGAGGTTGGCCATAGCCACGCTTGTCGCCACTATGGTGCTGTTGCGCAGCGCCGGCAGCGCATCCCGCGCCTTCTCCGAAATCCGCCCCCGGGCGATGCCCGTCTCCTCGTAGCCCGCGGGGAACCGGCCGGTGAAGACGAATCGGTAGTTGTCTGCGGTCAGCACCCGGGGAATCCAGCGAGGGGGAACGCGGAACAGCTCCTTCTCGGGCTGGATGCTGCTTACCGCCACCCAGAGAAAGGGCGCCACGATGTAGGCGGCCACCAGCAGCCCCAGCATGCTCCCCAGGCCGCGCCCCAGCAACCGGGTCCGCCTCATGTGGCGTAGATCTCCTCGGTGCGCAGCAGCCGCATGTACACCAGGATGAAGACCATCAGCGCGGCGGCCAGAAGCACCGCCAGGGCCGCCCCCTGGCCGAAGTTGTACGCGACGAACATGCTGTTGTAGAGGTAGTAGGAGATCAGCGATGTGGCCCCGGCCGGCCCTCCGCCCGTCATCACGTAGAGCAGGTCGAAGGTGACGATGCCCACCATGGTCTCGTACACCACGATTATCAGGGTGGTGGGGACCAGCAGCGGGATGGTCACGCGGCGGAGGATGGCCAGCGCTCCCGCCCCGTCCACCCGCGCGGCGTCGTAGAGCTCGTCGGGGATGGCCTGCAGCGCCGCCAGGTAGAGGATGGAGGTAAGCGGCACCTCCTTCCACACGTGGGCGAACAGGACGCAGAGCAGGGCGGTGCGCGGTCGGGAGAGCCAGGGCACGTAGGAGTCAATCAGGCCCAGGGAGTAGAGTGCCCCGTTGAAGGCTCCGTAGCTGCTGTTGAAGATCCAAGCCCAGATGATCCCGCTGATCACCGTGGGAATGGCCCAGGGCAGGAGGATGGTTACGTTCAGCCAGGCGGCCAGCCGGCTTCGCCCGTTGAGCAGGTGGGCGATGGCAAACCCCAGCACCGTGGCCAGGGGGACGGCTCCGACCACGAAGGTGAGGGTGTGCGCCCAGGCGCTGGCGAAGAACTCGCTGCGGACGACGTCCAGGTAGTTTTTCAGCCCGACGAAGGGCTGGCTCCAGGGGCGGTAGAGCACCACCTCGCGCAGGCTGGTGACCAGGGCAAAGAGCAATGGGTAGATGGTGAAGAGCGCCACCAGCAACACGACGGGCAGTACCGTCGCGTACGCGTAGCGCGTCTCACGGTATCGCCGGCGGGGCAGGGCAACCTGGCGCATGGGTTCCGGGGAAGGGGGACAGCCACCCGCCGTCCCCCTTCGCCATCCGCGCACTAGCCCCCTACTTCTTCATCTCCTTCCACTTGGCTGCCGCGGCCTTGAGCGCATCCAGCGCGCTCTTCTGGCCCAGCAGCGCCTTGTTCATCTCCTTCTGGAACTCCAGGCTCCACGTCCCCCAGAACGGGGTGAGGGCCTCTTTGGCCCGGGCCACCTTGGCCTGCTCCTCCTCCAGGCTGACGTTGCCCCACTTGTTGATGGCCGCGCGGATCTCGGGGTCCTTGTAGAGCGGAAGCTGGGCGAAGCCCAGGCCCTTCTCCAGAGCCCACCGCTTCACCACCACGAACTTTCCGTCCGTCTTCCCGCCGAAGTACTCCAGGAACTTCCAGGCTGCGTCCTGCACCGCCTTCCCCCGGTCGGCGGCCATCTTGGTCATGGCGTAGAAGCGGACGAAGCCCACAGTCCCGTGCGTCTCCCCCGGCATGAGGGCCATCCTGAACTTACCCGCCTGCGCGTGCGCCCCCGGCGTGTTCAGGTCGGCCAGGTTGTACTTGGGCAGGACGGCGAAGGCCACCTGTCCCGCGCCCATGGCCTTCACCAGGGGGATCTCTGTGGTCTCCAGGGAGGCCGGGTTGATGATCTTGTGCTTGCGCATGCCATCCACAAGCCACTGAGCCACCTTGTGGGCGGCCGTCCCCTCCCGGTCAAAGATCGGGTTCAGGTTGACGTCGAACATCTGGTAGTTCTTGTAGGAGTAGACCATGGAGAGGAAGACCTCGATGTACCAGGGCGTGATGTCCTGGAACTGAAACATGATGGGGTACTCGACGATCTTCTTCTCCTTCATGGCCAGGGCCATCCGGGTCACCTCGTCCCAGGTGGCCGGCGGCTTGGCAAACCCCGCCCGCTTCAGCATATCCTCGTTGTAGATGAATATGATGGTGTCCGCATAGTAGGGCAGCCCGTAAAGCTTCCCCCGGTAGGTCATGCCTTCGATGGCATAGGGGGCGAAGTCGGGCTTGTAGGCCTTCACCTGGGGGAAGTAGTCCTCCAGGGGGACGATCCAGTTGGCCGCCGCCCACTGCTGCAGCCAGTGGTCGGAGGAGTACGCGAGGTCAGTGGGCGTCTTGCCCACAAAGCGGGCGGTCATCACGTCGGTGTACTTCTCCCAGGCGAAGTCCTGCAGGCTGACCTTGATCCCGGGATACTTGGCCTCGAACTTCTTTATGTTGTCCAGGATGACGTCGGTGCTGTACGACCAGACTGTGAAGGTCAGCTGGACAGGGGTCGCCCCCAGCGCCACCGCGGCGGTCAGCATGAGGACGACCAGCAGGCTTGCCACCAGCGCACGCACGTGCATCTGCCCCTCCACCTCCTTCTACCGGTGCTTGGATTCCCTCCGGCGTGTCGGGCTCGTCCGGCGCCGCGGGACACGCCTGCCCGCCCGCGCCTCCCGCCCCGATGGAGCCGCCTGCGGGGCGGCCGTCTGACCGCTCAACCAGAGCATGGCCTGCCGCCAGAACTGCTGGTACCCCGGCCACTTCATGAAGTTCACGCCCCAGTGTGGGGTCGTGTCGGAGGCGAAGACCATGGTCCGCCCGCGGCCGTACTCGCGCACGGCGACCAGCGGATCTTCAGGCGCCTGGGGCGCGGCCCGCACCGTAGCCAGCACCCGGGCGTCGGGCCGGGCTTCGGCGCGGTTGTAGCCCAGCAGCGGGGGAAAGGTCTCCCAGGCGATGCCACCCATCACCGGATGCGTCCGGTCCACCACCGCCACCAGCGCGCCCTGCGGCGTCTCCACCCGGTCGTCGGTGGCCTGGAAGACGACAGGCAGCGCCTCCTCCACGGGCGTGCCGTGCCACACGCCATGCCCGAACCGCCCCTGGAAGGAAAGCCAGCCGCCCACCATCAAGAGCCCTCCACCCTCCTGGACGAACTGGCGGATGAGCTCCAGCCGGTTGGGCAGCACGATGACCTTGGGGGACGTCCAGGCCTCGGGGGTATAGAACTCGGGGTAGAAGTAGAAGATGTCGGCCTCCACCTCTTCGATGACGACTACCTCGTACTTCTTCAGCTCCGCCAGCTCGCGGGGAAAGCTGGCGTAGACCTCCCAGCTGGGCATCTGGGTCACCTGGATGTCTCCCCCGCGCTCCAGTCCCTCGATGAAAGGACGGGCCCAGTTGTGAAACTGCAGTCCCTTCACCTCGAGGGCAAACGGGGAGAGGGCGAACAGCGGGCCAAACATCGCCCCCGCCCCACCGGCGTAGAGAACCCTTATCATCCCTCACCTCCTTCCCGCAGATCCTCGCTCCACGTGACCACGGGTTGCAGGAAGCGCGGCGAATCGGGGTCGACCCCCCGGGCCCGTGCCGTGTGTAGGGCCAGCCACTGCAGCCAGACGGTACCCAGCAGCATGGCCGGCACCGAGCCGGGCGGCTCGGGCAGCGGGAGCGAGGACAGCCCCGCCACCTCCTCCCCTACGGCGATCACGCGGGCGCCCAGGGCAGCCACCTCCCGCAGAACTCGCCGCTGAAAGGCCGTCCCGTGTCCTGAGAGCAACCCGACCACCACCGTCTCCCGGGAAACGGCCGCCCTGGGGCCGTGGAGAAACTCCAGGGTGTGGTAGGCGCATCCGGGCAACAGGCTCATCTCGGTCATCTTCAACGCGCCCTCGGCGGCAAGGCCAAACGTCGGCCCCGTGCCCAGGCAGATGAAGCCGCTGGAGGGAGCCACGGCCACCTCCCGGGCGTGGGCCTCAAGCGCCGTCATCTCCGCGGCGGCAAGTTCCGGCGCCCGGCGCAATGCCGCCGTCCCCCTTTCGTCACCGGCGAGGGCGGCCGCCAGCGCGGCCAGGGCGAGCAGCATCGAGGTGAAGGAGCCGGTCATGACCACGCTGCGCTCCTCCACCGGCAGGGAGATGGCAAGGTGGCTCGCCTGCAGCAGGGGCCCGGCGGCGCTGCAGGTAAGCGCCACCGTGGTGGCGCCGCGCTCGCGCAGGCGTTCCACCGCCCACACCGTCTCCGTCGTCTCCCCGGAGCGCGAGAGGGCCACCAGCAGGAGGGAAGAGACGCCGAGCGCGGCCTCCTCCGGGGCGAAGACGATCTCCGAAGACGGCAGCGCACGACAGGGTACGCGCAGCTGCGCCTGCAGGAGGTGCGCTCCGGCCAGCGCCAGATAGTGCGAGGAGCCGCACCCGGTGAGGAGGAGCTGCGCCGGGGGGCGGGAGCGCCACAGGTCCCGCAGGGGGGCCGCCACCCCCTCCGCGAGCCGCAGGACCTCAGCCCAGGCCCGCGGCTGGGCGTGGATCTCCTGCTCTGTGTATCGGCCGAGGCTTTCCGCCACCGGGACCCCCGATCGGCCCGAGGAATTGATCGATCGGCTAGAAATATCTTAGCAATCGATCATTTTCTTGTCTAGATTTTGACTGACCGATCGGATCCTGCCAAAATGGAAAGGAGATGTTCACGCGAGGCATCCGCCCCGCGTTCATGACGCGATGGCGATGAAATCAGCGAAGCCCGCCACCCGACGCCTGCAGATTCTGGAGGCCCTGCGCTCGAGCGGCGAGGTCCGGGTGGAGGACCTGATCGCGCAGTTCGAGATCTCTGCGGCGACGGCGCGCAGGGACCTGCGCCTTCTGGAGCGCCAGGGACTGGCGATCCGGCGGCACGGCGGGGCGACAACCCCCGAGCTTTCCCTCTACGAGGCCTCCTTCCGGCAGCGCGAGCGTACCTGCAGCGCGGAGAAGCGCCGCATCGGTCTGGCCGCCGCCGCCCTGGTCGCCGACGGCCAGACCGTGGCCCTCACCGGCGGCACCACCACCACTGCCGTGGCGCGGGCGCTGCGCGGGCGAGAGGTGGTGGTGGTGACCAACGCGGTGAACATCGCCATGGAGCTGGCCAGGGAGGAGCGCGTCCGCGTCCACCTGACAGGAGGCCGTCTGCGCGGGGCCTCCTACGAACTCGTCGGCGGCGCGGCGGCACAGGCGCTGCAGGGCCTGAACGTGGACCTGGCCTTCATCGGGGTGAACGGGATCTCGGTGGAGCGTGGGCTCACCACCTTCAACGAGGAAGAGGCGGAGGTAAACCGGGCGATGGTCTATGCGGCGCAGCGCGTGGTGGTGGTGGCCGACCACACAAAGCTGGGCAAGGCCACCCTGGTCCAGATCTGCCCCATCGACGCCGCCCACCTCTTCATCACCGACAGCGGTGCGGCGCCCGAACAGGTCGAGCGCTTCCGCCGGGCCGGCCTGGAGGTGCAACTGGCATAACCCCCAGCGGAGACTCCGCCAGGAAATTTGCCACCTCCACCCAAGATTCACCCGACAGCACGGGCCCATTCGATCAGCTCATAACGCCCACCTAACTTACCCCGCTTTCTTGAATATCAAAAACATTCTTCGAGGAATCGATTCTAACCCTCACACCAAGAGGGACAGTAATCGTCGGATCGGAATGGCCTATGTCGACATCCATGAGAATAGGAAATGGATAATCAGAGGTTCTTTCCCGAATTATTCTGATAACTTCCTTCTCTTCCCGTTCAGAATAACCGTAAAACCTGCCCACAATCATACCCCTGGTATTCTCGAAGACCCCTGATAGCTCCAAGTCAGCCAGGTAAGAGTCTATATTCTCAACCTTCTCCCCCCTGGTAAGATCACCTCCACTTTCAGGTATTTCCCAGAACAGAATGGAATCTGAGAAGTCAGGCCAGTATTCTGTCCCACGAAGATGCAACATTGGTGTGATACATCCGCCCAGGATCCTACCCTCTGCCTTGCCCCGCCTTAACCACTGCCAACCGCGGTTCTTCTTCATCCTCCTCGGTCTCTCCAAATCCTCTCCTTTGAACCAGTCAAGAACTTCATCGGTCCATTGACTTGAAGGTCGGACCCTGCCTATAGGCCGATTCCTCATCAGAGCTCTTCTGAAGTACATCTCGGTATAAGGAATCATTCTGGGATTTTCAGCAAATTGCGGTAGAACAGCCGGGCCGTAAAAAGTCACCAAATTCGCTCTTGTATATAGCGCAAGATGAAGAACCGTCATGTCAGAATAACCGAGAAGAATTTTCGGCTTCTTTCTTATAAGGCCAAAGTTCAGGTACTTCAAAATCTGGTTTGAATGATTGCCTCCGATAAAGGAAAAAATCGCCTTAACTTCCTCATCCTCGAAGAAGGAATTTACGTCCTCGGCTCTCTCCTGCGCAGTTCCGGCGGTATGCCCCGTAACTCTCAGCGCGTTCGCTCCGACCTTAACCTTAAAGCCGAGCCGTTCAAGCTCCCGAATTCCTTTCTGGGTTCGACTCCGGTCAAGCCAGGCGCCCTGCAAGAGTCTCCGGCCAGGGTCATGCACAGAGCCTTCGGCCGGGCCGGCCCGGAGGTGCAAGTGGCCCAGCTTCCATGCACGAGGCGCGGGACGGGCGCGCGTCGAAGAGCTTGCACGGGATCTCGGGGAGGTGGCCGGAGATGCAGCAGAGACGGTCGGCGCCTGGCCTGGTGTTGATCGCCCTGGGGGTTCTCTTACTCCTGGTGCAGCGAGCCGGGTGGGGTGGCGAGGCGGTGGTGGCCCTGATCGGCGCCGCTTTCCTTGTGGGCTATGCCTTCACCCGCCACTATGGCCTCCTGGTTCCAGGAGGGATCATGACCGGACTGGGCGCAGGCATCATCTACGAAACCCAGGTCCAGGGCGGCGGCGCTCCGGTGCTGCTGGGCCTGGGATTGGGGTTCATCAGCATCTACGCCATCGACGCCGCCGGACGGCGGCATGCGGCCGGGTGGTGGCCTCTTGTTCCCGGCGCAGTGCTCTGCGTGATCGGCCTTCTGCTCGCTGCCGGCCAGCGCGGGCTGCTGGGGGCCGTTGCCCGCTGGTGGCCCGTGGTGCTGATCCTGCTCGGCCTCTACCTGCTGTGGCGCGCCCGGGCGCGCCAGCCCAGCCCGTGATTACGCGCCGATCCAGCGGTACGACAGCGGCCGGTCTTCCGGCGAGCACCTGGGACCATGGCGTCCAAACGAGCAGGACGCGGGCGACAACCCGCGTCCTGAGCGGAAAACTGTTGGTGGAGGCGGCGGGAATCGAACCCGCGTCCTGAGTGGATGAGGGCAGGGCCTCTACGAGCGTAGCCCGCGTTTTGGTCTCGCCGCCGGCGCTCCCGCAGACAGGATCCTCCGGCGGCCAGCCCGATTGGCTTCCCCGGCGCGCCCCCGGGCCGAGGCCGCGACAGGTAGCCGGCTTGTGGCGCCCTGCCCGGGCCGCCGGCCCTCCCGGGAGGACGTCACCGCTTCTTAAGCGGCGAGTGCGTAGTTGGTGTTGACGCTTATCGCGTCTGCCAGTTGATTAACGAGGCCCTGGCACCTCGGCTCGCCACCCTGCTTCTTCCCACCCAGTCGAGACCGATCGCCCCCGTATCCCGACCACCTAGAAGTATACCAGAAGTCACCGCCGGCCAGACCCCCGGGGGCCGCGTTTGAGCGCCTGTGCCATCTCCCGCTGCGCCTCCCGCCGGGCGATGGCCTCCCTCTTGTCGTAGGCCTTCTTGCCCCGCGCCACCGCCAGCTCCACCTTGGCCAGGCCCCGCCGGAAGTAGAGGCGCAGGGGGATCAGGGTGTAACCCTTCTGCTGAGCCTTCCCCAGCAGCCGGTTGATCTCGCTGCGGTGCAGGAGGACCTTGCGGGAGCGCAGCGGGTCGTGGTTGAATACGCTGCCCGCCTCGTAGGGGGGGATGTGCATCCCGTGGATCCAGACCTCGCCGCGCTCTACCCGGGCGAAGGCCTCCGCCAGGCTGGCCCGGCCCGCGCGCAGCGACTTCACCTCGGTGCCGGTAAGGACCAGGCCGCCCTCCACCGTCTCCTCGATGTGGTACTCGTAGCGGGCACGGCGGTTGGTGGCGATGTCTCGCTGGCGCTCCGTTCCGGCCATCAGTCCTCCGGGAGGCCGGCGGCGCGGGGCCCCACCATGACCACGCCCTTCCCGTCGGCGACCAGGGTGCCGTCGGACCGCATCACCGTTCCCCGGGCCCGCTGCATGGCCGAGCGCCGCGCCCCCATGGGCTCGGCGAAGACCTTCAGCCGCTCTCCCGGGCGGGCCGGACGGCGGAAGCGGACGGAGATGCTCGTGGTCACCGCGGGCGTACCGCGCCAGGCCCAGATGTTGGCCATGGCGTCGTCCAGGACAGCCGCGATCAGGCCGCCGTGGATCACCCCCTCCCAGCCGACGTGCTCCTCGCCGGGGACGAACTCGGCGACCACCCCGGGACCCTGAGGGGAAAACCGCAGGCGCAGTCCGATGGGGTTCTGCGGACCGCAGACGAAGCAACGGCTGGCCGGGGGCACGGTACCGTCCATGGCGCGGCCAGCATACCGAAGGCCCGTCTCCCCTGTCAAACTGCGGTCAGAGCAGCCGCCTCCTACCCCGTCCTCCCGCCAGAGACCACCACCTGCGGGGCGGCGGCCCACATGCGCTCCAGCTTGTAGAAGGCGCGCGTCAGAGGGCTGAGCACGTGCACCACCACATCGCCGTAGTCCAGCAGCACCCACTGCGCCTCCTCGTCGCCCTCCCGCGCCTGCAGTCGACAGTCCGCCCGCTCCATGGCCTCCTCGATTCCCTCGCGCACCGCCTTCATGTGCACGCGGCTGGTGGCCGTGCAGATGACGAAGAAGTCGGCGACCAGCGTCAGCGTCCGCAGGTCGAGGACGACCACCTGCTCGGCGGCCTTGGCCTCCGCCGCGGCTGCTGCTGTCCGCGCCCGGAGGAGGCTGGGAGGCTCACTCATCCCGGGAGCGGGAAGCCCCGGCGCGGTCCGCCGGCGCAAGCCGGTAGAGGCCGTGCTTGACGATGTAGTGCTCCACCGGCTCGGGCACCAGGTACTTGATGGGCTTACCCTGGGCGACGCGGCGGCGGATGTCGGTGGAGGAGATGGCCAGAGCAGGAATCTCCATGAAGTGGATGTTGTCCAGCCGCCTGCCGGTCACGTTGTTCTCCCGCACCGCGTCGTGGTCCAGGACGAAACCCGGGCGGGTGGCGGCGATGAAGTCGCACAGGCCCAGCAGGCGCGGGGAGTCCTCCCACTCCCCGCGGAGGATCTGCAGGATGGCGTCCGCGCCGGTGATGTAGTAGAGCCCCGCCTCAGGATGGCGCTGCCGGAAGGCCAGCAGCGTGTCGATGGTGTAGGAGGGCCCTTCCCGCTCGATCTCCGCGCGGGAGACGGTGAAGTAGGGGTTGGTCGCCGTGGCCAGCACCGTCATCAGGTAGCGGTGGGCCGGGTCGGAGACCTCGCGGGGATCCTTGTGCGGCGGGTGGCGATTGGGGACGAAGACGACCTGCTCCAGGTCGAACTGCACCCGCGCCTCCTCGGCGGTGACCAGGTGCCCGTAATGGATGGGATCGAAGGTCCCGCCCATGATGCCCAGGCGGCGGCGTGCGGCCATCAGCTCGTGGTTCGCCCCGCCGCCTGCGCGGTCCTCTCCCGCTGCAGCAGGTCCGCTGCCGCGCGCAGCAGGTCGTCCACCCCCTCCCCGCTGGCGGCGGAGATGGGCCAGGCGCGCAGGCCGCGCCCGCTCAGCTGCGCCGTCACGGGAGCGACGCGGGCGCGGGCGTGAGGCAAGTCTATCTTGTTGAGCGCCACCAGCGCCGGCCGCTGCAGCAGGGCGGGGTCATAGAGGCGCAGCTCCTCGTTCACCGCGTCCAGATCCGCCAGCGGGTCGCGCTCGGCGGCCAGGTCCAGGATGTGGATGAGCACGCGGGTGCGGGCGATGTGCCGGAGGAAGTCGTGTCCCAGCCCGGCGCCCAGGTGCGCGCCCTCGATCAGCCCCGGGATCTCCGCCAGGACGAAGGAGCGGCCGTCGGGGACCCGCACCGCCCCCAGCGCCGGCTGCGTGGTCGTGAAGGGGTAGTCGGCGATCTTGGGGCGGGCCGCGGAGACGCGCGCCAGCAGCGTGGACTTGCCCACATTGGGCATCCCCACCAGGCCCACGTCGGCGATCAGCCGCAGCTCCAGTTCCACCACCCGCTCCTCGCCCGGCTGGCCCGGCTCGGCGTGCCGCGGCGCACGCTGCGTGGGGGTGGCGAAGCGGGCGTTCCCCCTCCCGCCCCGGCCGCCCCGCGCCACCACCGCCCGCTGCCCCGCCACCGCCAGGTCGGCGATCACCTCTTTGGTCTGGGCATCGCGGATCACGGTCCCCGCCGGCACAGCCACCACCACATCCTCTCCGTCGCGCCCGTGCCGCTCGCCTCCCTCCCCATGACGCCCGCGCCCGGCCCGGATGTGCTGGCGGTAGTGGAAGTCCAGGAGGGTGCTCATCCCCGCGTCGGCAACGAAGATCACGTCCCCGCCGCGCCCGCCGTCTCCGCCGTCGGGGCCGCCCTTGGGGACGAACTTCTCACGGCGAAAGGAGACGGCCCCGTTGCCGCCGTCGCCGGCCCGCACGTGCACTCTGGCCCTGTCGATGAACATCTCACGCCTCACAACAACGAGGCCCGGAGTCCAGGGGACCCGGGCCCGATCGCACTACATCCGCGCCCCTCAGTGCAGCGGCTCCACGCTCACCTGCCGCCCGTCGCGGCCGTGGCGCTCGAAGGCCACGATACCGTCGATCAGGGCAAAGAGGGTGAAGTCCCGGCCCATGCCCACGTTGCGGCCAGGCCGCACCCGGGTGCCGCGCTGTCGGACAAGCACCGACCCCGCGCTGACCCGCTGCCCGGCGAACGCCTTGACGCCCAGCCGCTTGCTCTGGCTGTCCCGTCCGTTGCGCGAACTGCCGCCGCCCTTCTTGTGTGCCATCTACGCGCCTCCTGCTTCGCCCCGCTCGATCTTCTCGATACGCAGCTCCGTGAACGCCTGGCGGTGCCCCTGCCGCCGCCGGTAGTGCGCCTTCGGCTTGTACTTCAGCACCCGCACCTTGCGCCCGCGCCCCTGCCGCAGCACCCGGGCCCGTACCACGGCGCCGGCGACCAGGGGAGTTCCGATCTCGGTCTTTCCGTCGCCCACCAGCAGCACGCGATCCAGTATCACCTCGTCGCCGGGAGCGCCGGACAGCCGCTCCACGCGCACGGTGTCTCCCTCGCGCACGCGCAGTTGCTTTCCCCCCGCCTCGATGACTGCGTACACCGCTTCTCCTCCGTGGGGCCCCGGGCACCCAGAGGCATACTGTAGCAGCCACCCTCTCCGCCGTCAAACGCTCCACGGCCCGCCAGCGCCCCCGCGCCTGCTCCCTGGGGCGGACGCGGCCACGCCCTCCGGTCAGCCGCGCCGCACCGCAAAGAGCTGGCGCAGCCGAGCCAGGATGCCCCCCGACGAAGGCGCGCCCGCCAGCGCGGCGCGCTCGTACTCCTCCTCTTCCTCCTCCGCCAGCTCCACCGTCTCCTCGGGCTCCTCTTCCCTCCAGCTTAGCTGCGTGCGCCGCCCCGCGCCCACCAGAGCCTCCTCCCGCTCCAGCGCAGCCGGCTCGGCCGCCTCGGTGACGGTGATCCGTTCCAGGTGCAGCCCCTCCCGCGGCCGCAGGAGGATGCGCTTGCCGCTGCTCTCCTCCAGCTGGCGCAGCCACGCATCGCCCTCGCGCGTCAGCAGCGCATGGACTTGCGGGTGGACCTCCACCAGGAGCGCCCGTGCCCGGTTGGTCCGCGCCAGCCGCCGCACCTCCCGACGCGTGCGCAGGCTCATGGTCTCCGGGCTGAGCACCCGCCCCCTCCCCTCGCAGTAGGGGCAGGGGATGCGCATCACCTCTTCCAGGTCCTGGTGCACCCGCTTGCGGGTGATCTCCACCAGCCCCAGCTGGGTCAGATCGATGATGTGGATCTTGGCGCGGTCACGCCGCACCGCCTGGTCCAGCGCCTGCAGCACCCGCTTGCGGTGCTGCTCGTTCTCCATGTCGATGAAGTCCACCAAGATGATCCCGCCGATGTCTCGCAGGATGATCTGGCGGACGATCTCATCCACCGCCTCCAGGTTGGTCTTGAAGATGGTGCTGGCCAGGTCGGTCTTGCCCACGTACTTGCCCGTGTTCACGTCGATCACAGTGAGCGCCTCGGTGCGGTCGATGACGATGTACCCGCCGGAGCGCAACCAGACCTTGCGCCGAAGCGCGCGCTCCAGTTCCTTCTCCACGCCGAAGTGCTCAAAGATGGGCTCCTCCCCCCTGTAAAGGACGACCCGGGACTTCAGTGCGGGGGCAAAGGAGGAGAGGAGGTCCAGGATGCGGCTGTACTCCTCCGGGGAGTCGATGACGAACCGCTGCACCTCCTCGGTTAGCAGGTCGCGCACGACGCGGCGGATGAGCCGCACGTCCTGGTAGATCAGCACCGGCGCCCGCCCGTTGCGCGCGCGATCCATCACCCGGTTCCACACCGAGAGGAGGAAGTCCACGTCCGCCTTCAGCTCCTTCTCGCTGACCCCTTCGGCGGCGGTGCGCACGATCACCCCCATCTTCTCCGGCTTAATGGCCTCGGCGATCTGGCGCAGGCGCCTGCGCTCGGCCTCCGCCTCGATGCGCCGGGAGACGCCCACGTAGTTCACGGTGGGCATGAGCACCAGGTAGTGGGCCGGCAGGGCGATGTAGGTGGTCACGCGCGCCCCCTTGCTCCCCATGGGCTCCTTGGTCACCTGCACCAGGATCTCCTGACCGGGGCGCAGACGGTCGGCGATGGCTCCCCGCCCGAAGGACTCGTCTACCTCCTCTCCGGCCAGTCGCTGGCTGCGGATGTCGGCCACGTGCAGGAAGGCGTTGCGCTCCAGGCCGATGTCCACGAACGCCGCCTCCATGCCCGGGAGAACGTTCACCACCTTTCCCTTGTAGATATTGCCGGCGAGGGGCTCGCCGCGCTCCACGAAGATGTTGACCAGGGTGCCGCCCTCCATGACGGCCACCCGGGTCTCGTAGGGCTCAACGTTGGCAAAGATCTCGCGTGCCATATCCACTCCTCACAAGAGAATCTTCCTCCGCCGCGCCCCGATGCCGATGAGCAGCCCGGTGGCCACGCCCATGGTCAGCAGGGAACTGCCACCGTAGCTGATGAAGGGAAGCGGGATCCCCGTAATCGGCATCAGCCCCACCGTCATCCCAATGTTCACGAAGACGTGGAAGACGGTCATGACGGCGATACCGCCGGCGATGAGCATCCCCAGCCGGTCTGCGGCGGTGTAGGCGATCTGCAGGGCGCGCCAGATCCACAGCAGAAAGAGCAGGAGGAGGAGGGCCCCGCCCACGAATCCCATCTCCTCCCCGATCACTGTGAAGATGAAGTCGGTGTGCTGCTCGGGGATGAACCGCAGCAGGTTCTGCGTGCCGGCAAACACCCCCTTTCCCCAGAGCTGCCCCGAGCCCACCGCGATCTTGGCTTGGTTGAGGGCGTAGCCGGCGCCCAGGGGGTCGATCCCCGGGTCGAGGAAGACCAGCAGGCGCTGCCTCTGGTAGTCACGCAGGACCGACCAGAGGAAGGGCGCGCCCATCAGCCCCAGCCCCCCAAGGCCCGCCAGCAGCCTCAGCCGAACACCGGCCAGGAAGAGCATCCCCAGCATGATGGCCCCAAGGACCATGGCGCTGCCCATGTCCGGCTGTCGGAGGATCAGCAGCATGGGGATCCCCACATGGGCCAGAACAGGCAGCAGGCCAACCAGCGTGGACGGGGGCTTCTGCGCGCTGAGGGACCGCGCCAGGGTCAGGATGATCACGATCTTGGCCAGCTCCGACGGTTGAAAGCCACCGAGGGGCCCCAGGAGGATCCAGCGCTGCGCACCCAGCCTGGTGACGCCCACCAGCAGCACCGCCACCAGCAGGAGCAGCATCCCTGGATACAGCACGCGGGAGAGCCCCGCCAGGCGCCGGTAGTCCACCAGGGCGGCGGCCACCGTCGCCCCCGCGGCAAGGGCCAGGTGGAGCAGGCGCGTGCGCACGTAGGTCCAGGGCCCGCCCAGCGGGACGGCGGCGCTGGCCAGGGCCACCAGGCCAAATGCCACCAGCAGCACGGTGGCCGCCAGCAGCGGAACGTCCAGAGCGCGCAGCATCCGCCTCACGGCGCGCCTCCCTGTGCCTGGGGCACCTCGCCGATCCCGAAGGCGGCCTGCAGAACCGCCCTGGCGATGGGCGCCGCCACCAGCCCGCCGCGCCTCCCGTGCTCCACCAGCACTGCCACGGCCACCCGCGGGCTCTCTGCGGGGGCGTAGGCCGCGAACCAGGCGTGCGGCTGCCCGCGGGGGTTTTCCGCGCTGCCGGTCTTGCCGGCGATGGACAGGCCCGGAATCGCCACCGCGCGGCCCGTGCCCCGCTGCACCACCGCCTCCAGCGCCTCCTGCAGCGTGGCCAGCGCATCCGGACGGAAGGCCACGCGGCCCGCCGGCGGCACGGCCAGGTTGCGGAAAGGTTTGCCGTCCGCGTCCAGCACCTGGCGCACCAGATGCGGCCGGACCAGCGTCCCCCCGTTACCGATGGCGGCGATCATCCGCGCCACCTGCAGGGGGGTCACGTTCACCCACCCCTGCCCGATGGCCATGTTGGCGTTATCCCCCGGGTACCACGGCTCGCCCTGGGTCCGCTGCTTCCAGGCGCTGTCGGGGATCAGGCCGGGGCTCTCGGAGGGCAGGTCGATGCCGGTGCGCTCCCCCAGGCCCAGCGCCCGCGCCATCTCCGCCATGGCGTCGCCTCCGGTGCGCGTGCCCAGGGTCCAGAAGAAGACGTTGCACGACTGGGCGACCCCCTCGACGAAGTCCACGGTGCCGTGCGCCTTCAGGTCGCGGAAGACCCACCCGCCCAGGCGGAAGATCCCGTTGCAGGTCACCCGGGTGGCGCGGGTGGCCGTGCCGCGCGCCAGGGCGGCGGCGGCGGTGACAACCTTGAAGACCGACCCGGGCTCGTAGGTGCTGTCCACCGCGCGGCTGAGCAGGGGCAGGCCGCGGTCCGTGGCGAGGCGCGCCCACGCCTGCGGAGAGATCCCGGCGGCGAAGGCGTTGGGGTCGAATGTGGGGTGGCTGGCGATCGCCAGGACCTCGCCGCTGCGCGCGTTGAGCACGACCACCGCACCGGCCGTCTCCCCCAAGGCAGCCTCGGCCGCCCGCTGGATGTCCAGGTCGATGGTCAGGACCAGCGACTTCCCGGGATGGGCGGGGTCGCGCCCCAGGATGCCCAACGCCCGCCCCCGCGCGTCCACCTCCACCCGCAGCCGGCCGTCGTGGCCGCGCAGCTCGCGGTCGTAGGTCCGTTCCAGGCCGGCCTTCCCGATGAGATCGCCCATGCGGTAACCTTCCCATGCGGGACTGGCCAGCTCCGCCGCGTCGATCTCTCCCAGGTGGCCCAATGCGTGGGCGGCCAACGACCCATACAGGTAGTGCCGCACCGGCTCCACCTCGATGATCACCCCGGGGAGATCCAGACGGTTCTCCTCCACCATGGCCACGACGCGCTTGGGGGCGTCCCGTAGCAGCCGCACCGGCTCGAAGGGGCGGCGGGCCTGCGCCAGGCGCTGCTGGATCTCCTCGGGGGGCATGCGCAGGATCGCCGCCAGGCGCGGCAGCACCTGCTGCGGACGGCGCAGCTCCATGGGCAACAGGGAAACGGTGAAGGCGGCGCGGTTGGTCACCAGCGGCCTGCCCTTGCGGTCGTAGAGGACCCCGCGCGGCGCGGGCAGTCGGAGGTCGCGCAGCCGGTTCTCCTCGGAGAGTTGCCGGAAACGACTCCCCTGAAGCACCTGGATCTGCCACAGGCGGCCCAGCAGCAGGGCGAAGAGCAGCACGCTGATGAAGGCGAAGGCCGTCAGCCTGGAGGTCCGCTCAGACGGCATGATGCCTTTCCCGCGACTCCATCCCGCGCGGCCCGCGCCACAGTCGGCGCACGACGGCGAAGACCGGCCAGACCGCCAGCAGGTTCAGCACCAGCTGCCCCAGCAGCGGCTGGCCGAAGGCGGCGGGTGAGACGGGTAGCAGGCCGGTCACGGCCAGCACAGCCGCCAGCACCCCCTGTTGCAGCACCGTGGCCAGCGCCGTGATGGCCCAGGGCAGCAGCGGCTGGTCCACGAGCACCGTCCGCCCCAGCGCCCCCGCCACCTGTCCGACGACCAGCTTGGCCAGCGCCAGCAGCCCCAAGCTGCCGCCGAAGAGGAGGTCCTGCAGCAGCCCCGACCCCAGCCCGACCACCGGAGCCCAACCGGGGCGGCGGAGGGCGACGGCGACGATCAGGGGGATGGCCGGGTCGGCCACCTGCCCCCAGAGGGGGAGACGCACCAGCCAGGCGGTGTGCACCAGCTCGCTGAGGAGCAGCACGGCGACTACCACCACAGCCACTAGTCGCGCGGGCCTCCTTCAGGCAACAAAATCAGCACTTCCTCGAGGCGTCCCAGGTCCACCGCCGGGCGCACCGTCCCTTCGCGAAAGACCGCCGCGCCCTCCCCCCGGCGGATCGTCTGCAGCCGCCCGATGACCAGACCGCGAGGAAAGACGCCTCCCTGTCCCGAGGTGATGACCACGTCTCCCGGCCGTACCGCGCTGGCCCGCGAGAGGTACTTGATCAGCAGATCCCCCCGGCCGTTCCCTTCCACCACCCCCACCTCCCGGGAGCCCTGCAGGATCACGCCCACGGCGCTGCGGGGGTCGGAGAGCAGCAGGACCCGGGCGGTGAAGGGCGTGGTCTCCATGACCCTGCCCACCGCCCCCTCCGCGGTGACCACAGGGCTGCCCCGCACCACACCGTCACTGCTCCCCCGGTCCACGACGATGGTGGCGAACCAGGAGGCCGGATCCCGGCCCACCACCCGGGCGGCGACCACGCGGTAGGGCGACTGCTCCTTGAATGCCAGGAGCGCCTCCAACCGCCGGGCCGCCTGAGCGGTCTCGCGCAGGCGGGAGACTTCCCGCGTGAGCCTCTGCACCTCTTCGCGCAGCCGCGCGTTCTCCACCCGCAGCCGCCCGATCTCCGTGTAGAGCTGCCAGCCGCGGGAGAGGGAGTCAGCGGCCCGGGCCATCACCGTCTGCAGGGGGGCCAGCGCGGTCAGGACGCCGGTCCCCAGCGGCCCCAGTTGGCGGCGGTCCTCCCCCCGCACCTGGCCCGTGAGCAGCACCAGGACCGCCAGCACCAGCACCAGGAATAGGAAGGTGGCACGCCGTCCGCTCATTGAGCTCCTCCGGGCTCCGCCTGCCGTGGCGGGCTCCCGGACAGCCGCCGTCGGCGCATCACCCGCGCTTGGGGGCGATGAGGACCTTGCGCAGCGTTTCGATCTCCTCCAGCGCCCGCCCCGTTCCCAGGGCGACGTCGGACAGCGGGTCGTCGGTCAGGGTCACCGGCATCCCGGTCTCCTCAGCCAGCAGGCGGTCCATCCCGCGAAGGAGGGCGCCGCCGCCGGTGAGCACAATGCCCCGGTCTACGATATCGGCGGCCAGCTCCGGCGGGGTCCGCTCCAGCGTCTGCTTCACCGCTTCGACGATGGCCTGGATGGGTTCGGCCATGGCCTCGCGGATCTCGGTGCTGGTCATGCGCACCGTCCGGGGCAGCCCGGAGAGCAGGTCCCGGCCGCGGACGTCCACCACCTGCTCCTCGTGGTCCAGGGGATAGGCCGATCCGATGGCAATCTTGATCTCCTCCGCGGAGCGCTCCCCGATCAGCAGGTTGTAGGCGCGCCGCGCGTACTGGATGATGGCCTCGTCCATCTCGTCGCCGGCGACGCGGATGGAGCGGCTGGTGACTATGCCCCCCAGGGCGATCACCGCCACCTCCGTGGTGCCGCCGCCGATGTCCACGATCATGCTTCCCACCGGCTCGGAGACCGGCAGCCCCGCGCCGATGGCGGCAGCCATGGGCTCCTCTATCAGGTAGGCCTCCCGCGCCCCGGCATGCATGGTGGCGTCCACCACGGCCCGCTTCTCCACCTCAGTGACGCCCGAGGGGATACCCACGATCACCCGCGGGCGGAAGAGGGACCGGGTGCGCATGCCCTTCTTGATGAAGTAGGCCAGCATCGCCGCCGTGGTGTCAAAGTCGGCGATGACGCCGTCCCGCAGCGGCCGCATGGCCGTGATGTGCCCCGGCGTGCGGCCGAGCATCCGCTTGGCCTCCTCTCCCACCGCCAGGATGTGCCCGTCCTCGGTGCTCTTGGCCACCACGGAGGGCTCGCGGAGCACGACCCCTTCGCGGCGTATGTAGACCAGGGTGTTGGCCGTACCCAGATCGACCCCCATATCGCGTGACAGCCGCCCGACCAGCCAGTCAAACACCGTCGTCCTCCTTGGCGATACCCACTAGAGCGCGCCTCGCTCGCGCAGACTGACAACAGTGCCATTCCCGATGATGAGGTGGTCCAGGACATCGATCCCCACGATCCGCCCCGCGGCGCGCAGGCGCTCGGTGATGGCCAGGTCGTCGCTGCTGGGTTCGGGGTTTCCGGAGGGGTGGTTGTGGGCCAGGATCACCGCCGCGGCACTGCGGCGCACCGCCTCCTTGAACACTTCCCGCGGGTGGATGGGCGCGCTGTCCAGGTTGCCCACCGCCACCTCCACGACGGCCATGACCTCATGCCGCGTGTTCAGCAGCACCGTTCGGAAGTGCTCCCGGTCCAGGTGGCGCATCACCGGCAGGAGCAGTCGGGCGGCGTCGGCGGGCGTGCGGATGGCGTAGCGGGAGGCCGGGGCAGGGCCGTGGGCCCGCCGACCCAGCTCGAAGGCAGCGACCAGGGCGGCCGCCTTGGCCGGACCGACCCCCTTCACCCGGTCGATCTCCTCCAGGCGGGCCTGGCTGAGATCGTGCAGCGAACCGAACGTGGACAGAAGGCACTCGGCCAGGGGCAGGACCCCGCGGGTGCGGGTTCCGGTACCAAGGACGATGGCCAGCAGCTCGGTCGTCCCCAGGGCCTGGGGACCGACCAGGTGCAGCCGCTCCCTCGGCCGTGCCTCCCTGGGGAGAGCTGTGACCTTGGGACGGGCGGGAGTCCCGCGAAGTGTGGCGTTCCGCGGGCTGCCGGACACCTCCACCGCAAAGAGCCTCCCGTCCTCGGCTCCCGGGCGTCGATCGGCGGGCGAGACCGGACGGTCGACTCATCCGGACGCAGCGGAGACCAGAGCGGCTGCCCCGCGGCCACCCCGACCGCCGGCACCCGCCTCCCCGCTGCCCGAACGAACCATCGAAGGCCGAGCTGCGCGGGCACGCTCGACCCGAAGCGGGAACGCACCGCCTCTCCCATCCCCGGCGGGGCCCCGCTGGAGCCGAAACTTTCACATCAAAAAGCAGTATAGCATGGGCTCGCAGACCTCGACAGGACTATCGGCCGGGGGTTTGGCGTTTTCCGGTACCCGTCACACCATCAGGCGGAAGAGCCAGACGGCCAGGAAGACCCCGCCCACCATGGCCAGGTTCAGGCGGATGGTCAGCCCGAAGGTCACAGTGAGCAGGCGCAGGTCGACGGTGAACGGGGGGTCGGCCAGGGCCAGATGGACCTCCCGGGTGAGGAAGCCCAGCGACGGGTAGGCGCTCAGCGCCTCGGCCACCACGCTGCCCAGCACCCCGCCCACAAAGACGATGAACAGAAGGATCCACCAGGGGCTGCGGGTGCGGCGCGCGCGGGCCATGCTCCCCTTCTTCCCGCTCAGCGCCCCTCAACCTGCTGGATAGGGGCGGGAGAGGGGGCGACCAGGCGGGATATCCACACCGATGCCTCGTACAGGAGATAGGCGGGCACGGCCATGAGCAGCTGGGAGAAGACGTCCCCTCCGGGTGTGAGCAACGCGGCCAGGGCGACGATGGCCACCAGGGCGTAGCGCCGCCCGCCAGCCAGCTGCGCCGGCGTCACGACCCCCAGCTTGGCCAGGAAGATCAGGACGATGGGCAGCTCGAAGACCGCGCCGAAGGCCAGCATGAAGGCGGTGAGAAAGGAGACATAGGCTCCCACGCTGATCATGGGCTCCAGCACCCCGGGCACCTGGTAGGAGAGCAGGAAGCGCACGCCCACAGGCACGATGGCCACCAGCGCGAAGAGGGCGCCGCCGACGAACAGGACCAGCGCCGGGGGCAGTAGCCACAGGGCGTACCGGCGTTCCGAGGGGGTCAGTCCCACGGCGACGAACGCCCACACCTGGTACAGGACCACCGGAAGGCTGAGGAAGACCCCCGCCAGGAGGGCCAGCTTCAGGCGGACGAAGAAGGCCTCCGTCACCCCCACGAAGATGACCCCCCGCCCGCTCGCCGCCGTAACCGGCCTGATGAGCAGCGAGAGGAGCGGGTCGGCGAAGAACCAGCACAATACCGTGGCCGCCGCCAGGGACGCGATGGCCACCAGGAGCCGACGGCGCAGCTCCTCCAGGTGCTCGACGATGGTCATCGGCCGGTCGACGGCCATGGCGGGGACGGGGAGCCCGGGTCAGGTAGAGGTCTTGGGACGCCCCTCGCCGCGCACGTCCTCCTCGACGTCGCGCACTTCCTTTCGGAACTCCCTAATGGTGCGCCCGAGCGCCTGGCCGATGCCGGTCAGGCGGCTCGCCCCAAATAGGAGCAGGAGGATGAGGAAGATGACGAGCAGCTCGGGCAGGCCAACGTTAGGCATGCGCCACCTCCGCGTCGATTATATCACCGCCGGGGAGGCGACGCCTGTCGGCCGGCAGGGGTACGGCGGCGCAGCACCAACCACAACAGGTCGACCACCTCGCGCCCGGCGGCGTACACCTCGCGCCACTCCCGGGGGACCTGCTGCCGCGCTGCAGCCCACCGTCGGCGCAGCTCCGCCGCATCCCGCGCGATCTCTCCGCGCAGCGCCTTCAGTCGCTCTCCAGGAGATGGCGGCGCAGCCACCGCATGTCCTCCTTGAACGCCTCGACCACCCTCCGCAGGCGGCGCCGCCGCAGGCGCCCCAGGGCGATCCCCGCGCACAGCACCATGAAGATACCCGTCAGCGCGAAGACCGCCGCAGCCGCCTCCCAGGGCTGCAGCACCTGCGAGAGCAGCAGCACGACCGTGACCACCGCCATGGCCAGCGCCAGGACGGCCAGCAGCCCCGCCGCGGCCAGCAGAATCATGCCGCTTGTGAAGTCCCGGACGGACGCGCGCGCCTCCGTCCCGGCCAGGAGGGTGTAGGCCTGCACCAGGGCGGCGACGTTTCCCGCCAGGCGGCGCAGGATGGTCGACGTGGACTCGCGCCCGGCCTCGCTCACGCCGGTAACATTCCCGCTGTGGCGCAGCGGCCCCTCCTCCCCGGCTGTCTGCCACCGGATGCAGGAGCCATGCCCGGCGTGCCGTCACCTGGCGTCGCGGCGCCCCGCAGATGCATAATGAGCTGCGGGTGGATCCGTATGCTGCCCAACGTAGGGTTTCCCGAGATGATCCTGATTCTGGCCATCGCCCTGCTGGTATTCGGCCCGCAGCGTATGGCCGGCATGGGCGCGGCCCTGGGGCGGGCGATCCGCGAGTTCCGCCGCGCGCTGGAAGCCCCCGAGGAGGAGCCCCCATCGCCCCCCGACGAGCCCCCTGCGGGGCCGTCCTGACCGACCTCGGCTACCTGGTGCAGGCGGCGTTCCCCGCAGTGGGAGCCCGCCTTGGCCCTCTCTTCCGCCGGCGCTACCGCCGGGCGGCCCCGCGCTACGAGCAGGACGTAATCGCCCGGACGCCCGGATACGGCGCGGCGCTGCGCGCCACGCTGGAGGCCACCGGGGGCGACCCCCGCTGGTGCGGGGACATCGCCGCGGGAACCGGGTGGGCCACGCGCCTGCTCCGCGCCCGCTTTCCCCACGCCCGGATCGTGGCGGTGGATCTTTCGCCGGAGATGCTGGACCAGATGCCCCCTGCCCCCGCTGTCTACCGCGTGGTGGGCAACGGGTGGGCGCTGCCGGTGGCGGCGGACACCCTCGAGGTGGCGGTGCTGCAGAACGCCCCGCCCGGTTTCCGCGAACTGGCCCGGGTGCTTGTCCCCGGGGGGACTCTGCTGTTCAGCCTCTCCTCCGCCGCAGCTTTGCCCGCCGTCCTGCGCCGCTGGCTGCTGCGCCGCGCCGTACCTCCTGCGCTTGGCTCACCCAGGGAGATCATCGTCGGATGGGGGGTCACCTGGGCGTTCCGGAGGCTAGGCTGACCTGGCGGGGCACGGCAAACAGCTCGTTGGTGCGGACGAAGGCACCCAGGAGCAGCCGCAGGTACGGCGTCTCCAGCTGGCTGCGGTGCGCGTTGAGCGCCTCCCGCTTGTCGCGCTGCGCCTCCGCCGAAAGGGGGAACTCCACCCACGACCATCCCTTCAGCCGGGCCATGCCGGCGGGCGGCTGCAGAGGCTCCCGCGGGGCGAAGCGCAGCGGGCGGGGGAATCCCGGCGCGTGCACCAGGAAGGCATAGAGACGGACCGCACCCAGCAGGGGGCTGACCAGCGCGTACGCCGCCTGGTGGTCGCCGTGCCGGTCAAACGGCGCGTGGGTGATGATGACGGTGGGGCGCACCTGCTCCACCACCCGCAGCACCAGCTGGCGCAGCTCCCGTGCGGTGTAGGGTGCTCCGGGCACCATAGCCCGGGGGTACTCCGACCGGCTCAACCGGGTGAACGGCGAGGTCACCGGGGTCTGGCTGGCCAGGACCTGAGGGAGCATCCGGTCGGGAAAGCCCAGGAAGAAGACCGCCTCTGCCGGGACGCCCAGGCGGCGCAACCCATCCTGTGACTCTCCCTGTCGCACCACGCCAGTGCGGACAAAGTCGGCGGGGCCCGGGCGCAGGTGGCGGCCGATCAGGGCGGCGCTCAACCGGTTGCTGTCGCCGTTGGTCAGGACCAGGACGCTCACGGGCACCCCAAGACGGCGAGCCGTCGCCACCAGCCCTCCGGCGCCGACGATCTCGTCGTCGGGGTGCGCCACCACCAGCAGAAGGCGGTCTCCCGGGTGCAGCGGCGAGACGACGCGCACGTGCGCCGCGTGAGACGCGGGCGCCAGGAACACCGGCGCGAGAACGAGGATTAGCAGAACCAGGACGATGCCCGCCAGGACCATCGGTCTGTGCCTCGCCTTAGTCGGATGCCGCAGGTGCGGGCGGGCGGCTGCCCGACGCGGCACGACCAGCCGCCGGACCTGCCGCAGGAGGTCGGACGAGGCGCGCACCTCCTGGCGCAGCCCCCGCACCGCCCCGTACTTCTGCCGCTTCCGCCGGTGGGCCACCCCCTCCAGGGGCACCGCCACCGTGCGCGCCCCCTCCCGCCGGGCCAGGCGATCCAGCGCCAGCTCGAAGCCGAAGCCCGTACCCGCCAGCGCTTCGGGGTTGCGCAGCAGCCGCCGCCGCAGCGACCGCTGGCCCGAGAGGCAGGGCAGCATCCCGTGCAGCGGGTCGTCCGTGAACACCCCCACAGCCATCTCCGCCCGGCCGGCGCGGACGGGGGCCAGCAACCGGCTGAGGTGCGCGGGGCGCAGCCCGCGCAGATCCGCGTCCAGCAGCAGGAGGATCTCCCCCCGGGCGTGAGGCACCGCGGCCGCCACGGCGCCGCCCTTCCCCCGGTTGCGCGGCAGGACCAGCACCCTGTCTGCGCCGGCGGCGGCCGCTCGCCGCGCCGTCTCGTCCGTGGACCCGTCGGAGACGACGATGATCTCGGTGACCTGGTCGCAGCCGCGCGCCGCCGCCACCACGGCGGCGATGTCTTCGGCCTCGTTGTAGGCGGGAATGATGCACGTCACCTGCATCGCCGCTGCACCTTTCACGCACGTGCCGAACGTGCTGCAAAACACCAACAGGGTTTGCCGGGAGGAGATCCGATCCCTGCCGCCGTCCCGCCCGTGGGCGTCGGTTGGGACGGCGGTCAGCGCGGGCGGACCAGGACGAACTCGGTGAGGGCCCGCAGGCTCTGCTGGGCAGGAGAGGGCGGGAGCGCCTCCAGGGCCGCAGCCGCGCGCGCCGCATACCGGCGGGCCACGTCCACGGCGTACTCTATGGCCCCGTAGCGGTCCAGCAGGGGGCGGACTTCCTCCACCTGCCCGTCCCCGGACGGCATCTGCAGCAGCCGCAGCAGCGCGGCCCGGTCCGCGGAGGAGGCGCACCGCAGGGCGTGGATCACCGGCAGGGTCACCTTCCCTCCCTGGATGTCCGAGCCGATGGGCTTGCCCAGCGCCTCCGGCCGGCTGGTCAGGTCCAGGGTGTCGTCGGTGATCTGAAACGACATCCCCCAGGCCAGACCGAACTCCGCCAGCGCCGCCGCCTGTTGCGCGGTCCCCCCGGCCAGGAGGGCGCCCCCGCGGCAGGCGGCGGAGAAGAGCGCCGCAGTCTTCCCCTCGATGATCTCCAGGTAGACCCCCTCGTGCTCGTGCGGCTCCGCCGCGTACTCCAGCTGCTTGATCTCCGCCTGGCTCATGCGCACCGCGGCGTGGGCGACCGCCGCCGCCACCTGGGGATGGCGCACCCGGCTGATCAGGTCGAAGGCGCGGGCGAACAGCAGGTCTCCCAGCAACACCGCCAGCTGGTTGCCCCACTGCACGTTGACGGTGGGGCTGCCGCGGCGCACGTCGGCCTCGTCGATGATGTCGTCGTGGATCAGGGAGGCTATGTGGATGAGCTCGACCGTGCCCGCCAGGCAGAGGCGCTCCTCCTCATCGCCGCCGCCAATGGCCTCGGCGGCCAGGCAGGTCAGCGCCGGTCGCACCAGTTTGCCCCGCGTGGAGAGCACATAGGTTACCAGCTCTCCGATGAAGGGGTCCTCGCTGGCCAGCTCGGCCCGCAGCAGCCTGTCCAGGGCGTCCAGGTTGTGCTGGATGGGCGCGTAGATTTGCGCCAGGTCCACGTCGTCTCCTCCTGCCCCTACGCCTCCGCCACCAGGCCGAAAGACGCGACGAACAGCAGCAGCAGGAAGAATAGCAGGTAGAAGAGCAGGTAGAGCAGCAGGGTGCGCAGCGGCAGGCGACGCCAGGTCATTCGGCCGCCTCCCCCGCGGCGGCGCCGACGGCGGGACGCACCGGCCTGGCGGCCGGCCGCGGCAGGCTCTCCAGGCGGCGGAGGAAGGCACCCACCTCGGCGAGGAACGCCTCCCGCTCGTGCAGGCCGTGGGCGAACATGGCCACACGGCCCGGGTCGACGCGCCGCCGCTGCAGCCGCCGTGCCAGTTGTTCTATGCGGTCACGCATCAGGTAGTTGCCCTCACGGTTGAGGCAGTCGCCGTAGGGGCAGCCGGTGACGAAGGCGCCATCGGCGCCGGCGCGCAGGGACTCTTCCAGCCAGTCCGGGCGCATGAACCCCGAACAGGGGATGCGCACGATGTGCACGCCGGGATACGCCTGCAGCTCCCCGCGCGCGTCCACCAACCCCTCCGTGGACACCGCCCAGTCACAGACAAAGCCCACGACCTTCATCCGTCCTCCCGTCTCCTCCCCTAGGCCGGCGCCTGCGCCCGCACCGCCTCGGCGATGCGCCTGGTCAGGTCCGCCTCCAGGAACCGAGGCAGCTCCAGCGCCTGGAAGGGGCACGCACCGACGCAGATGCCGCACTCCACGCAGCGCGAGCCTATCACCACCGCCAGCAGCTTGCGGTTGGCCGCCGCCTTGGTGAGGCCGGGACGGGGCGAGGGGACCATGACGATGGCGTCGTAGGGGCAGTCGTAGTAGCAGAGCTCGCACCCGGTGCAGTTGCCGTCGATGACCTGCGCCACCCCCGCGTGCCTGGGTCCCATACGGGATTCGTCCTCCCGCCTCAGGTACGGGATGACGTAGCCGGCCAGCAGCAGCACGGCCAGACCGGCTCCCACGACACCCGGCGGCAGGTAGCCGGCCAACCAGAAGGGCAGCAGGAAGAAGACGTCCAGCGGGTAGGCGGTGACCCGCACCCCGGGCTGGGCGGGCACCCCCGCGGTGGGCCGCGTCCCCGGCAGGGCGGAGAGCAGCACGATCACGCCCAGCAGCAGCAGAACCCAGGTGGCCGGCGGCCAGATCTTGGGGTGGCGCAGGCGGACGTAGTGCCACCAGAGGAGGACGTAGAGGAACGAGGCTATCCCCACGTGCAGGAAGAGGATCCGCGGCAGCATGGCCGTGCTGACCCCCTCGCTGCCCAGGAAGAGGCGCACCAGCGCCGCCCCGGCCAGAGGGACGGCGCGGAGGATAGCCACGAAGATCTCGGTGATGGCCTGCGCCCGCTGGTCCCAGACCAGCTGGTACCCGTTGACGCCGACGAAGCCCCCCAGGATCAGCAGGAACATCCCGGAGATCCAGGGGCCGTCGCGGGCGAAGAGGTAGCGGTCGGTGAACCAGTTGCGGAGGAGGTGCAGCAGAACGGCGACGATGAACCCGTCGGCGGCGTAGCGATGCACGCCGCGCAGGATAAACCCGTAAGGCACCTCCTCGGTGAGGTAGCGGATGCTGGCGTAGGCCCCGTCCAGGCTGGCCACGTAGTAGAAGAAGAGCAGAATCCCGGAGAGGACCAGGACGAAGAGGAAGAAGTGTGCCAGCCCGCCGGTGTAGTAGAGGGGGTTCCAGTCGGAGGGGTAGATCCGGTTGATGTAGACGTCCACCTTCACCGTCTGCCGCAGCAGCCAGGTCAGAGCCCGTCGGTACATGGAGTCCTCCTGCCTACTTCCCCTCCGCGCGGCGCGGCCCGATCACGCCCAGCCGCCTCAGGAAGAGGACTATCAGCCCGTAGGCCACCAGGATGGCGCCCAGGGCGGCACCGCCCAGCGCGTAGTCGTCCCGCAACTCGGCGATGACGATGAGCACCGCCAGCAGCAGGCTGCCTGCGGCCAGGACCAGCACAGCCATCAGAGGGTTCCGCCGGCTACCCATGCTGCCCCCTGTCGAGAATCCGGTCGAAGAAGGCGATGCGCCGCCGTACCCGTCCCGCGCCGCGCTCGGCCGCGTAGACGATGAAGGCCAGGTACCCCAGGCTCAGCAGGAATAGGGCGACCAGGCCCAGGAAGGGTGCCGGGGGCACCGCCGGCCGCCCCTGGAGCGCGCCGCGGAAGGCCCCCCACAGCCCGGAGAAGGCGTAGACGGCCGCGGCGAACGCCACCCAGGAGAGGAGCGTGCGCATCAGGCCCCCTCCCCCTGCCGCGCCCGGCGCGGCGGCGGGGTGGCGACGGATGGGGCGGCGCGGGCCTGCCGCCATCGGCGGCGCAGGTGCCAGAGGAAGCCCGCGCCCATGACCAGCACGGTGACCAGCAGGACGATGGGCGGTTCACGCTCGATCTGCGCGATGTTCCACATGATCAGCGCCGTGAACCCCAGGAAGTAGACCAGCGCCAGCAGCCCCAGGACCAGGAAGAGGGGGCGGTCCAGGGGGTGGCGAGACTTCGAACGGTCGAGGAAGGGCACCAGCATGCCCACGCCGATAAGCAGCCCCGGCCCCAGCCCCGCCCACAGCGGCGGCGTGTACTTCACGTACTGGTAGAGCGCCAGGAAGTACCAGTCGGAGAGGATGGGCAGGGGTGTGCGGTTGGGGTCGGCGCGCCGTCCCATCTCCGCCGGCAGCGCCCAGGCCACGAAGAGGACCATGAGGAACAGCAGCAGCATGGGGAACCAGGACATCCTCAGCCTGGCCCGGCGCGTGCGGTAGACGTAGACCTCGATGAGCAACAGGAGGACGATGGAGATTCCGAAGTGGATGGCGTAGAAGCGGGTGATGGTGGCCTGCCCGATGGCCGACCCGCCCAGGAAGATGTAGGCGATCATGGAGCCGAACCTGAGCTGCTCCCCCACCCGGGGGATCCAGGCGGTGAGCTCGTCCAGGTACACCGGTACCGTGAGGATGGTCTTGGCCGCCCAGAAGGAGCGCTGGTTCCAGATGAGCAGGTACCCGGTGACGCCGGAGATCATGGTCAGGACCAGCCCGAGGAAAAAGAGCATCCAGGAGAGCTCCCCCGGCCGCTTGTACTCCCCGGCGAAGTACATGCGGTAGATGCGCAGGATGAAGCAGAGGAACACCGCGTCGGCCGCGTACTTGTGGATGCCCCGCACCAGCGACCCCAGGGGAACGACCACGCCCCCCACGGTGATGCGCCCGATCTCCCGGGAGATGCGGACGATGGAGTCGTAGGCACCGCTGGTGGTGGGCTCGTACCAGAGCATGAGGATGACCCCGCTGACCACCGTGAGCAGGTAGAAGTAGTAGAGCATCGGCCCCAGCAGGTAGAGGGGGTTGTGCTGGTACTGGGTCTTCGTCTCGTCGAAGAGATCCAGGTGGGCCTTCCGCTCCCGGATCCAGTCGGCGACGGCCATCTCAGGCAATGCCTCCGGGTTCTACATCGGTCACCACGATCTCCTCGCCGCGAATCTCGTAGAGGAATGTCCGCGGCGGGCGGGGCGCCGGGCCGGAGAGGACGCGCCCCGGTTGCTGTGGATCCGCCGGGTCGAAGATGGAGAGGTGGCACGGGCAGGCGATGAGCGCATGCCGCCGAGGAGGCGGCGGCACGTAGCCGCCGTAGCCCGCGGTGACCTCCTGCCAGTTGGGGACGAAGTTGAAGATGCACCCCAGGTGGGGACAGATGCGGGAGAAGATGATGATGTCACTCTCCCGCCCCACCAGCTGAGGCTTGCCGATCTGGCCGGCCCAGTCCCAGGGCAGGCGGATCTTCCGCGGCAGGCGCAGCACCACGGCAGGCACGCTGGCCTGGCGCAGCCCCGTAGGGGTGTACTGCGGGTACTTCTGGGTGAAGACGAAGTACTTGAAGTCCCAGGGGCGGGCCACCTCGGCCAGGCTGGCCGCCACCGTCACCTCGCCCAGCGGGATGTCCCTCCGCGTGGGATTGTAGAACACCTCGAAGGGGCGGTCGTTGGGCTTTAGCAGCCGCAGCAGCGGCGAGAGGAAGGCCAGCGCCGCACCCAGGACCGGCACCCCGGTGATGAGGCGGAGAAACGACCGACGGTGCAGATGCTGCTGCATTCCCATGCTCACCACCCATGTGCGGCGGGGACCTGTCCACCGCGGCCGGTGCGGGGATCCCTCCGGGCGTTCACGGCTGCTGGCCCCGCGGAGGCGTGTAGGTGTAAACGAAGGTCCAGATGTAGTCCACCAGCGACCAGATCTCGTCCACGGTGAGGAACTTCTTGTACGGCGGCATCAGCCCGATACCGTCGTAGATCCAGGCGAAGAGCTCTGTGGGCTTGCGCTTTACCATGAAGTCCCGATCGCGGAAGATCCCCGGCCCGCGCCCCAGGCGCCAGCCCCACGTGCGGCGGGCCATGAGCTGGCTGTACGCGCCGCCGCGCCCGTCTCCTTCCGCACCGTGGCAGGAGGCGCAGGTGGCACGCACCGTTCCCACGCCGGGAATGCTCACCGGAAATTCGCGTTCCTGGAAGAGCTGCCGGCCGCGGGCGATGGACTCCGGCGAGGTGGCGAAGGTCCACTCGTAGAAGACCGTGTTCCACCGCTCCGCCTCGCTGAGGAACCGCGGCCCCGGGATGCCGTCGTTGGCGCCATAGGCCGGTTTGGGACCGAAAGCCGGCATGGCGGTGTGGGGGCGGCCCAGGGTGACGACTTCGTACATGCTCGTGGGACTGTTCAGGCGCATCTGCACCTGGTTGTGAAAGTTGGCCGGCCGCGACGGCAGCTCCTCGCCTTTCACGCTCAATCCTAGCAGCCGCATGGTGTCGGTGAAGGGGTTCTTCTGCGGCGCCTTGAGGAAAGCGGCCAGGGGTCCGTCCCCCCGCCCCTCCACCCCATGGCACTGGGCGCAGACGCGCTCGTAGACCGCGCGGCCCTGCGCCGCCGCGGGGACGAAGGGCCGCCCCTGCTCGTCGGCCACGATGGGTGCCGCCTGCAGCGGGACCTCCGGCAGCGGCGCAATGCGCGGCGAGAGCCCCACCGTGGGCTGGCAGCCGGTCAGGAGGAGAAGCCCGCACAGCAGCAATGCGACGGTCGTTACCCTGGTCATGCGGCCCTCCCTAGGTTCCACCCGGCGGTGCGGACTTCCTCTCTCCAGGACGGTGTGCCTCACGTCGCCTCCGCATCCAGGGCAGCCAGCACCTGGCGGCTGTGCCCCGCGGGGCGGACGTTGCGGAAGATCCGGGCGATACGCCCCTGCCGGTCGATGAGGAAGGTGGTCCGCTCCACACCCCAGAAGGTGCGGCCGTAGCGCCGCTTCTCCTTCCACACCCCGTAGGCCCGGGCCGCGGTGTGCTCCTGGTCGGCCAGGAGGGTGAAGGGCAGGTTGTGCTTCCGGGCGAAGCGGGCGTGCGCCGCAGGGCCGTCGGGGCTGACACCGATGACCACCGCCCCGCGGTCGGTGAAGGCGGCGTGGTCGTCGCGGAAGCCGCACGCCTCCGTGGTGCACCCGGGTGTGTCGTCCCGCGGGTAGAAGTAGAGGACGACGGTCTGTCCGCGGAGGTCGCTCAGGCGGACCGTCCGCCCCGAGGCGTCGGGCAGCGTGAAGTCGGGAGCCAGTTGCCCTTCCTGTACCATCAGCCACCTCCTTCCAGCATCCTGGTAACCAGGGCATCGACCTCCTCCCGCTCGTAGAAGAAGTAGGGATACCCGCGGTAGGTCGCCGCGTCGGGAGGCCCACCGTGCTGCTCCAGGCCCCGCAGGGCCTCCTGCCACGAGGCGACGCGGTCGGCGAGGGCGACGCGGAGCTGCGCGTTGAGGGCGCGGATGCTCTGCGTGACGGCACGCCGCTCGCGCCGGGTGAGCCCCGGCCCCTCCAGCCGGCGGATGAGCCGCCACTTCTCTGCGATCAGCGCCTCCTGCTGCGCTGTGGGCGCGGCAAGCAGGCGCTCGGGATTGTGGAGGGCCTGCAGAAGCATGCGTTGCAGGGAGCGCCGCGCGGCCTCCGGGTCGGCCTCCTCCCCCAGCGGCAGGTGGAGGGTGGCCGACGCCGCGGCGTAGTGGGGCGGAACGACGCGGAAGAAGTCGGCGATCACCGCATCGGTCACCCGGTCGTAGCGGCCGCCGCTTACGCCGTGGATGAAGAGGTCCACCACCAGCAGGCGGAGGAATGCCGTCAGGGTGATGGCCCGCGGGCGCAGCCGCATGTGGGCGAAGACCGGATCGGTGGGGTGGGCGGGGAGAGGCCATTCCTCCTCTCTCCCCTCGCCGCGCGCCAGCAGGGCGCGGCGCCGCGAGTCCAGGAGGAGGCGCTGCCGCCGCCCGCCGGCCAGTGTCCAGAACGGCAGCTCGACCAGCTCACCGTCCCGCTGCAGGTCGGGGAAGGGCTGCGCCTCGGTGCGGATGCGCTGCCGCCCGCGGTATGCCTGCAGGTGGGCGTTGTGGATCTCCAGAAAGGTGGCGGCCTGTGCGGTGATGTGCAGGAAGAAGGCGCGGAAGGCCAGGCACTCGGAGGCGGCGGAGAGGGGCACGTCCAGGTAGAGGCGATGTCCTTCGTAGCGCCGGCGCAGCGCCGTGACGAAGGCGGGGTAGTCCCGGACGTCAGGTGGGGGGAGGGCGCGAAACGCCTCCCAGGGACGTCGCACTGCGTCGGCCTCCAGGGAGCGCACGTGACGGTCGATCCGTCGCAGAAAGTCGGACCACTCCGCAGCCTCGGGCGCCGCCTGTCCCTCGTACGGCTCCTCCCTGGCGGCGGTGAGCAGCACCTCCCGCCGTCGCTCCAGGAAGGAGGCGTGGCGTGAGGGGACGTCCACCCCGGCCTCCTCCATGGCGTCGCTGTCCACGATCACCGCCAGCCCGGTGTGTCCGCGCGCCGCCAGGCGGTCCAGCAGCAGGTACTTCACCCAGATGCCGGGGTGGGGAAAGACCGGCTGGTGGCCGGTGCCCAGCAGCAGCTCCCCCTCGGGAACGGACCCGACGCCCAGGGCGGCGGTGTACGCCCGGGCCAGGGCCAGGATCTCCCCACGCGCCTGCCGCCGCAGGTCGCGCAGCGGCGTTCCCCCCACAGGGACCTCCGCCGCGGCCAGGCGGTCCCGGTTCTCCCGCGCCACCTCCAGCAGCTCCTTGGCGGGCGGGACGAGCACCACCTCGCCGGAACGCTCTGGAATCTCCAGGGGAACGTCGACCACGGCCCCCGCTAGAGCACGCCGTCCAGGCTGCACAGCCCCAGCTCCTCCCGGCAGACGAACGCCTCCGCCTGCGGCCGATTGATCAGGTGGCCCCAGTAGGAGTTGACGGTCCTCAGGTGCTGAAGGATGCGCATCTCGCCCCGATCATCGGTGAACTGGGAGGTGTAGGCGGCAACGGCGGCGAGCTTCCCCTGGAAGTGCTCGCTGATGTCGAAGAGAAACGCGGGCTTGACGTGCAGGTCGTAATGCGTGGAGAAGAAGTGAAAGACGCGCGGGGGGTAGAAGGGCTCGCCGGGGATCTCCGTCCTGGTGAGCTTGGCGTAGAAGCGGGCGGCCTCCGCCAGCGCGCATGCGGCCACGTGGTCGGGGTGGGCGTCCACCCAGTAGTGGGTGAAGAAGAAGTCGGGGCGCACCTCCCGGATCACTGCGGCGAGGCGCATGCGGTTCTCCACGGTGTCCGCGAGCATGCGGTTAGGCAGTGGCAGGGTGATCCGCCGGCTCACGCCCAGGAGGCGGGCCGCCTCCGCCGCCTCGGCGGCGCGCCGCTCCGGCGTACCCCGCGGGGTGGGCTCACCGTTGGTCAGGTCGCACAGCACCACCTCGTGCCCCTGCGACCGCAGCGCCAGGATCGTCCCCCCCATGCCGATCTCCACGTCGTCGGGGTGGGCCCCGACGGCCAGAATGCGGGCCACCGCCTCTCTACCCCCCTCCTGCCCGTCTGCGCTCGCCGCCCCCGCACGCCTCCGGCGCCCGGTCACCCTGCCGCAGTTCCCGCTCCAGCACCTCCTGGTAGTAGCGGCGCCGGGCGGCGGCATCGTCCAGCCCGCCCCAGAAGCGGCGCTGCGGGTTCTTGTAGATGCGCGGCACCGCCACCTCCTTCACCCGCAGGCCGTGCCGTGCTGCCTGAATCCACACCTGCAACGGCATCCCGTACCCCGGCTCGCTGAGGCGTAGGCGTCGCAGGGCCTCGGCCCGGTAGGCCTTGAACCCGCACCAGGCGTCGGTCAGCGGATACCCCGTCAGCTCCCGCAGCCGGGCGGTAGTCTCCCGGTTGATGGCCAGGCGGTCCGGCGGGGGCGGATCTCCACCCTGCTCCGGGTCGAGGTAGCGGCTCCCGGAGACGATGTCCGCCTCCGCCAGGGCCGCCAGGAACTGGGGGATCTGGCGCGGCTCGTGCTGGGCGTCGCAGTCTATGGTCACCACCGCCTCGTAGTCCCGGTCCAGGGCGTAGGCGAAGCCGTCAATCAGGGACTTCCCGTACCCCTCGTTTTGCCTGTGAGTTACCACCGCCAGTGCCGGGTCTCGCGCCAGGGCCTCCGCCAGGATGGCCGCGGACCGGTCGGTCGAGCCGTCGTTCACCACCAGGATGTCAGCCTCCGGCACGGCGCGGCGCACCTCGGCCAGCACCTCCGCCAGCGTCCCCTCCTCGTTGAAGAGGGGGATGACCACCAGAACGCGGCGGAAGGTCACGGGCTCACCGCGGGCAGCAGCGTGCCGATCTCCCGCACGAACCCCGCCGCCCCCATACGGGCAAAGAGCTGCCGCGCTCGCTCCAGGGACTGCCGGGCTTCCTCCTCCCGACCCAGCAGCCGCAACGCCTCGCCGTGCTTGTACAGGGTTAGGGCCAGATCCACGCGGTACTCGCTATTCTCCAGCACCTGCAGGCTGCGGCGGAAGAGCTCCTCCGCCTCCTCCCTCCGTCCCTGGGCCGCGCGCACCTTGCCCAGGGTGGCGCCGTACGTGGCCAGGCCCACGGTATCTTCGGGGGGAATCCCGCCAAGAGCCCGTTCCGCGTGGTCGGCGGCGGTCAGGAGGTCTCCCCTGGCCAGCAGGACCTCGGACAGACCCCGCAGGATGAACGCGGGCTCGTCGGGGGCGTGCTCGCGGTAGAGGGCGTAGGCGGCCCGCATCTCCCGCTCCGCCTCATCCAAGCGTCCCTGCCGCAGGTAATGCATTCCCAGGTGCCGGCGCACCGCGGCCGCGCCCACCGCATCGCCCAGCTCATGGGCCAGGGCGATGGTCTCTTCGTGCCGCCGGATGGCTGTGGGGGAATCGCCTTCAAGGTGCGCCAGCACCCCCAGGCCCATCAGGCACTTGGCCTCGCTGATGCGCTCGTGGTGCTGCCGCGCCAGGGCCAGCCCCTCGCAGAGCACGCGGCGGGCCTCCTCCAGGTCACCAGCATCCAGCAGGCTGCGCCCGAGGTGGGCCATGGTGCGGGCCAGGCCCTGGCCGTCCTGCAGCTGGCGGTACAGCGCAATGGCTTTGCGGTATGCCACGTGCGCTTTGCTCAAGGTCCCACGCAGCCCTTCCGTGACCCGTCCCAGCACCTCCAGCGCCTCCGCCTCCCCCTGCCGGTCACCGAGGCCGGCGAAGAGCTGCAGGGCCCGCCCCAGTGCCTCCTCCGAGGCTCCCAGCCGATCGTGCAGGTACTCGGCGAAGGCGCGGTTGAGCCAGGCGCGGGCCACGAGGTCGTCGCGGCCGACGGTGGGCGCCAGCCGCAGCACCGTCTCCGTGTCCTCCAGCAGCACCGCGGACTGGCTCATCCACTTCACTACCTCGCTGCGGCCAGTGAGGAGCTCCAGGAGGAGGACCACGTCCTCCAGGCCCGCGTTGCGCACCACGGTCAGCGCCCGCTCGTACAGGCGGCGCGCCTCGGGCAGAGCGCGTAGGGTGAGGGCGCGGGCCCCCGCCGCCCGCAGCGCGGCCACGGCCTGCTGCGCCAGCTCTGCGGCCTTGTCGCCGGTCTCAAACCGGTAGCGCCAGGCCTGCTCGTAGTGGTAGGCCAGAACCTCGAGGAACGCCTCCGCACTCCGGGTGGCGCTGTCCTGGATCCAGCGGGCGAAGCGCAGGTGCCTGTCGCTGCGGGCCGCCTTGGGCAGGGTGGAGTAGGCGACATCGCGGACGAGGGCGTGCTTGAATGCGAACTCCCGCTCCCCCACCAGGGAGGAGGGCGTGCGCTCCTCCACCAGCTCCCGCTCCTGCAGCCGCTCCAGCGCCGCCGCCGCCTCCGCGGCGTTCAGGCCTCCGGTCGCCAGCAGCGCCCCCAGCCAGAAGACGCGGCCGATCACCGCGGCGTCCTGGGTGACGCGGCGCTCCAGGGGAGGCAGCAGGTCCAGGCGGGCGGCCAGGATGCTGTGGATCGTGTCAGGAATGCGTATCTCGACGGAGGGAGACGCCAGGCGCCAGCCGCGCTCCCCGCGGACCAGGCTGCCGCCGTCGATGAGCATCCACAGGATCTCCTCGATGAAGAACGGGTTGCCTTCGGCCTTGGCCACGATGGCGTCGCGTACCCCGGGAGGGACGGCCTCCCCCTGCAACAGCGCGCCGATCAGGCGGCGGCCCTCCTGTTGGGGTAGGGGCGGCAGCGACAGCGCCGTGTAGTTGCGGATACGGCCGCCCCAGTCCGGGTGGCGTTCCAGCAGCTCCGGCCGGGCCAGGCAGAGAGTCAGCACCGGCGCCTCGACGCCGCGCAGGGCCAGGTGCTCCACCAGGTCCAGCAGGCTCTCCTCCGCCCAGTGGAGATCCTCGAAGACGACCACCAGGGGATGCTCCTGCGCCCTGGCCAAAAGGAAGCTGCGGAAGGCCCGCAGCAGGACATCTCCGGCGGGGCGATCGCCCGCCTGCCGCACCTCCCGGGCGCCGGCGGCCAGGCCTACCGCAGCCGGCTTGCGCGGCCGGCGCCGCTCCGCCTGCAGCCCTTCGGCGTCCTGCGCCCCCTCCACCCCCAGGATCTTCGCCAGGTCCACGGCGATGCGCGCGCTCTCCTCCGCACCCAGCAGGGGGGTGCAGAAGCGCGCTACCCGCGCCCGCAGCTTCGCTGCAGCTGTGGCGGGGGGGTCGCTGTCCTTGATGCCGGACTCCCGCTTGAGCATCTCGGCCAGAGGCCAGTAGGTCAGGCCTTCGCCGTAAGCCGGACAGCGACCGCGCAGCACGTGAGGGGGATCGGTGCTGTCGCGCAACGCGGCCAGGACCTCCTCCACAAGCCTTGTCTTCCCCACCCCGGCGCTGCCGATGATGGTGACCAGGTGGTGCCGCCGCCCTTCCACCACCCGCCGGTACAGGGCCAGTAGGAACTGCATCTCGTCGTCTCGGCCGACCAGGGGCGCGCGCAGCCCCTTGCCGGGGGGCCGTTCCGCCACCCCCGTCACCTGCCACCGGGCCCGGGCAGCCACGTCCCCGCCTCCGGCAGGCGGCAGGGGAACGTAGTGCAGGACCAGGCGGGTGGCACGGTAGGTCCGGTCGTCCACCACGATGCCGTCCGCGGGGGCGTGCTGCTGCAGCCGGGCGGCCAGGTTGACCGCGTCTCCGGTGACCATAAACTCCCCGCCCTCCCTCGCCCGCGGGTCGGCCACCACCTCCCCCGTGCTGATGCCGATGCGGATGCGCAGGTCCGCCCCCAGCGCGGCGTTCAGCGCGCCCATCCGGTGCTGCATGGCCAGCGCGGCGCGCACGGCGCGCTCCGGGTCGTCCTCGTGGGCCGCGGGCACACCGAAGACGGCCATGACCGCATCGCCGATGAACTTCTCAACGGTTCCGCCGTGCCTCTGGAGCTCCTCCCGCATGGCGGCGAAGTACTCACCCACCAGGCGGCGCGTCGTCTCTGGGTCGAGGCGCTGGACCAGCGCCGTGGACCCCACCAGGTCGGCGAAGAGGACGCTGACCACCCGCCGCTCCGGGGCGTGTTCGCCGCGCAGGGGCGCCCCGCAGCGCAGGCAGAAGTGGACATCCGGCGGGTTGCCCGCGCCGCAGACGGCACAGCGCTGCGCCAGGGGGTTGCCACAGTGCATGCAGAACTGCGCCGACAGCGGGTTCTCCCTGCCGCAGCGGGGGCAGCGGATCCCTCCCGAATCTCCGGTGGTCATCTGGGAGACACCCCTGTATCGGGGGAACCCCGGCGGCACGTGATGCCCCGGACTACAGCAGCTTGATCCCGTTGATCTGCAGCTTGAACGAGCATCCCAGGAACTCCGCGGCCCGGCGGCACATGACCATGCGCGAGAGGAAGATCTCGAAGTACTCCATCACCTGGGAGAGGGAAGTGTCGATGGTCAGCTCCAGGGTGATGGTGCGGCTCTTCTCGTCCACGCGCAGGAAGGAGTGTTCTACGGAGTAGTTGACCCGGTCGTGGATGTCGAATGTGGTGGGGTCGGGGTTGCGCACGCGGGTGCGGTGGACGTCCGACTTGTCTGAGAGGATCACCGCGGCTCCCACAGAGCTCACCGGCTCCCCGTGCGGTTCCTCGTGGTTGCCGATGGCGCCCATGACTATTGCCCGCTCCGTGGGATCCATCCCCAGCTCCTCCAGGATGCGATCGGCCAGCACCGCTCCGGCGTACTCGTGGTTCTTGCGCCCCACCAGGTTGCCGATATCGTGGAGGTAGCCGGCGATGGCCGCCAGTTGCGCCTGCCGCTCATCGGCCCCAAGGCGCTTGAGGATGTTGTAGGCGATGCTGGCCGTGAGGTTGGCATGGCGCGTTCCGTGCTCGGTATAGCCGATGGCGCCTGTGTACTCGTTGGCCTTTTCCAGATAGGCGACCACCGCCGGGTGGCGCTTCACCTCCTCCGGCAGAACGGCGGGCCTGATCTCTGCGGCCGGCGGCGGCCCGGCCTCCCCCGCGGCCGACCGCCCCTTGCGCGGGCTCATGATCACCACTCTCCCCTTCGGGATATCAGTCCGCTAGGAGTATGCCCGAGAAATCCCGCCCGGAAAAGTCCCGGAACCCTAAAGTCGCCACGCAAACTTCCGGGGTGATCTAGGCGTAGAGGCCGCGCAACCGCCGGGCCTCCACGATGCGCTCCACGCCCAGGGCGTAGGCGGCGGTGCGCATGTCCACCCGGTAGCGCTCCGCCATGGCCAGGACGTCGTGGAAGGCCTGCTGCATCTTCTCCGCCAGGCGCTCGCGGACGACCTCCTCCTTCCAGAAGTAGCCGTAACGGTCCTGCACCCACTCGAAGTAGGAGACGACCACTCCGCCCGCGTTGGCCAGGATGTCGGGGACGATGAAGACGCCACGCCGACGCAGGATGGCATCCGCCTCCGGGGTGGTGGGCCCGTTGGCACCCTCGGCGATGACGCGGGCGCGCACGGCGGGAGCGTTCTCCGCGGTGAGCTGCCCGCCCAGCGCCGCCGGCACCAGCAGGTCGCACTCCAGGGCCAGCAGCTGGGCGTTGCTGATGGGCCGGGTTCCGGGCAGGTCCACCACGCTGCCGGTTTGCCGCGCGTGCCGCATCGCCGCCTCGGGATCCAGGCCTTCCGGGGCGTAGACTCCACCGCGGACGTCGCTCAACGCGATCACCCGCGCCCCCGCCGCGTGCAGGAGCCGGGCGGTATTGGCGCCCACGTTGCCGAAGCCCTGGATGGCCACGCGCGCCCCCTCCAGGGTGAGCCCCAGCACCCGAAAGGCGGCGCGCACGGCGTAGAGCAGCCCGCGCGCCGTGGCTTCCTCGCGGCCGCGGGAACCGCCCAGGGCCACAGGTTTGCCTGTGACCGTCCCCGGCTCCACATAGCCCCGCTTCATGCTGATGGTATCCATCACCCAGGCCATGATCTGGGGGTCCGTGCCCACGTCGGGGGCGGGGATGTCCCGATCCGGCCCGATGATGTCGAATATCTCCGCCGTGTACCGGCGGGTGAGCCGCTCCAGCTCCCGGCGGGAGAGGCGGGACGGGTCGACGGCGATACCCCCCTTGGCGCCGCCGAAGGGCACGTCGACCACCGCGCACTTGACCGACATCCATGCGGCCAGCGCCTTGACCTCCTCCAGGGTGACGTCGGGATGGTAGCGGATCCCGCCTTTGCCCGGCCCACGGACGGTGTCGTACTGCACCCGGTAGCCGGTGAAGGTCTCCACCCGCCCGTCGTCCATCTCCACAGGAAGGGTGACGATGATGGATCGCTTGGGCGCCCGCAGCGGCTTGCGGTCATTCTCCGGGAGCGCCAGGAGCGCTCCCACCCGCTCCACCATCTCCAGGTAGCTGGCGAAGGGGGAGTCGGTCACCGCACCCGAGCTAGTTACTAGCTGGCCCTGGTCTGCTGCCGGCCGCGCACAGCCTGCACCGCGCCGCGCTCCGCCTTCACCCTGACGTTGGGCGCCAGCTCCAGCGTCAGCTCGTCGTCCCTGATCTTCTCGATGGTGGCGTAGAGGCCGCCCACGGTGAGCACCCGGTCGCCTTCTCGCAGGTTCCGCAGCATCTCTCGCCGCCGCCGCATCTGGGTGGCCTGCGGCCGCCAGATGAAGAAAAAGAAGAAGAGCACGAAAATCAACAGCGGGATCAGCGCCGACAGCTGCTGCTGGTTCATCCCGGCCTCCCTCTCTTCTGCGGCCCCTGAAGTCTTTCGCCTGCCCGGCGCACCCCCCCTTCTGACATGTGCCATCTGCTACAATGGCGGCGGTCGGACGGAGGGCGCGTATGCCGGAGGAACGGGAGCTGACACCCGAGGAGAAGATTGCCGCGGCCAGGGCGCGGGTGGAGGCGCTGAAGGCGCAACGGGCGGCGCAGGCGGCCGCGGGGGCGCAGGCCCCCGCCACGGCGACGCCGGGGAAGCACCTGGACGTTCCCGTCTCCGCCGCCAACGCAGCGGGCCGCCCGGTGGAGCGCGTCCAGGGCAGGACGGTGCGCGCCCGCGGGACGGTCAACCAGGCGGTGGACATCATCGCGCCCCCCGAGGACGCGGACAACCTGAGGAAGCTCCTGGCGGGGATCGGAGGCTACCAGAACCCTCTGCGCCGCGGCGCGTTCCAGGTAGACTACCGCTACTACCAGGAGGCGCGCCGCCGGCTGGAGGCGGCCGGGTACACGGTGGAGGAGAGCGACTTCATGGGTCGTCCGTTGGCCGCGTGGACCCCCCAGACCCGCGGCTGGACCAGGGTGGAGGGCGCGTAGCGGTTCAGCGCGTCTCGAGCCGGATCCCCTGGTAGTAGAAGGCGAGGATGTCCTGATAGGTCCTGCCAAGCAGCGCCTGGCCGCGAGCGCCCCACTGGCTCATCCCCACGCCGTGCCCGGAGCCGCGCCCGTAGAACTCCACCGCAGGGGACTCGTCACCGGCCGGGCGCACGACGAACAATGTGCTGCGCAGGAAGGTCACGCCCAGAATCGTCCGCAGGTCCACCCCCCGCAGCTCCAGCGTCCCGCCCGCCCCGCTAATGCGCACGGTGAGGGCACGACCAGAGGGGCTGGTGGCCGTGACGGTCACGGCGGATATCCCCTGTAGCGGCCTTCCCGCGCGGGCCAGGCGCGCCTCCAGGGTGGGCAGGTCGATGCGGCTGAGCCACTCCCTGTACGGCGCGTCCTGGCCGTAGGGATCGTGCACCCCCCGCAGGTAGGGGTAGGGCTGTCCCCATACGAACTCGCTGCTCTCGGTGGCGCCGCCGGAATCGGCATGGAAGGCGGCGAAGATCGGCCGCCCGGCGTGGGTCATGATCACGCCCCGCGTGGCGTCCACCGCCGCCGTCGTCCGCGGATCCTCGGCGTTGATACCCGCGTAGACCTGGGAATCCGTGGTGGCCCGCAGGTCGTAGCCCTCCGCAGCGAATCGCCCCAGGCTGTGGAGGGCCAGCGTGCGCGCGGCCACCGCCTGGGCCTTGAGGGCCTCCACCGGCCACCGGGGGTCGACCTCCATCTTCAGCACGCCGTAGAGGTACTCCTCCACGAACAGTTCGTTGATGGCGGCAAGGCCCTGGGGGGTACGGCGCAGCTCGATCACGCCGCGGTATCGCCGCGGCCCGGCGGCAAGCCACCCGGCCGCCGACCGCAGGCGGAGCACGGGGCCGAAGCGGGCCCCGGCCCCCTCGATTCCCTGGGCGGTGGGGCGGAACTCGTACGTCCCCGGGGGAAGCGTCACCACCGCCTGCGCGGCCACGTCCCCTGCCTCGATGGCGTCCCCGGCGGCGATGGAGATGGCCTCCTGTCCCAGGAGAATGCCGACACGCACCAGCTGCGTGGTCGACGCACGCGCCCCGGGCGCGCCCCCGGGCAACCATGGCGCCCAGCCCGATACGGCCAGCGTGGCGACGGCAGCGGTGACGGCGAGGAAGCGGGCGAGGGGCAAACCGGTCAGGGCCGCCGGAAGACCAGCGTGAGCAGCAGTGTCAGGATCAGGCTGAGGAGGAGACTGGTGGCGATGGGGAAGTAGAAGACCGTGTTCCCCCGCTGGATGAGGATGTCGCCCGGGAGGCGGGGTACCCTCCCCCCGGCGACCTTGCCCAGCGCCCCCACCAGCAGGCCCGCCACGACCAGCAGGACGCCGAAGCCCACCAGCACCCGCCCCAGGTAGCTCAACTCCCCCACAGGGCCGTCCCCCTCTGGAGCATTTCCCACCACGGAAGATTTACCACAACTGCCCCTGGCCGCGCTCGGGAGGCGCAAGCCCCAGGTGCTCATACGCCGCGGCGGTGGCCCGCCGCCCGGCCGGCGTGCGCGAGAGGAAGCCGCGCTTGAGCAGGAAGGGCTCCACCACCTCCTCCAACGTCTCCGCCTCCTCATTCAACGTGGCCGCCAGCGCCTCGATGCCCACGGGCCCGCCGCCGTAGACCTCCACCAGCGCGCGCAGCAACCCCCGGTCCAGGCCGTCCAGCCCGGCCTCGTCCACCCCCTCGAACTCGCACGCCTCCCGCGCCACCTCGCCGCTGATCCGGCCGTCGGCACGCACCTGGGCGAAGTCGCGCACGCGGCGCAGCAGGCGGTTGGCGATGCGCGGGGTGCCGCGGGCGCGGCGGGCGATCTCTAGGGCGCCCTCCGCGGTGATGGTCACCCCCAGGATGGCCGCCGACCGCAGCACCACCTTCTGCAGGTCCTCCACCGGGAAGAAGTCCAGGTGGTGCACGATGCCGAAGCGTTCCCGCAGCGGCGAGGAGAGCAGCCCCGCCCGGGTGGTGGCCCCCACCAGCGTGAACGGCTTCAACTGGTAGCGCAGGGTGCGGGCGTGCACCCCCTTGTCGATGACGAAGTTGACGCAGAAGTCCTCCATGGCCGGGTAGAGGAGCTCCTCCACAGCCCGCGGCAGCCGGTGGATCTCGTCGATGAAGAGCACGTCCCCGCGCTCCAGGTTGGTCAGGATGCCCATCAGGTCGCCGCCTCGCTCCAGGGCCGGACCGGATGTGGAGATGAAGTTGGCCCCCATCTCGTTGGCCACCACCCCGGCCACGGTGGTCTTGCCCAGACCCGGCGGGCCGTGGAGGAGGATGTGGTCTACCGGCTCTCCCCGCTCCTTGGCGGCCTGGATGCTGATGCGCAGCCCGGCGAAGACCTTCCCCTGGCCGATGCACTCGTCCAGCCGCTGCGGCCGCAGGCTGCGGATGAAGCGCTCCTCCTCGGCCGCGACCTCGGGGGTGATCCGCTCACGGCTCATTATCGGACCTCACCGCCTGAGAGCCCTCCGCCTTGGCCCGCGGTGGGGGAGCCGGACGTCTCCTGCCGCTGCGCCCGGTACACCTCCTGGAACAGCTCCTCCGCGTTGCTGATGGCGGGATTGCGCCGCAGCGCCTCCTCCACCATCCGCCTGGCCTCCGCCTGGCGGTGGCCCAACTGCCGGGTGAGGACCTCCAGCACCTCCGCCCGGAAGTCCTCCGCCGGCGGGGTGGGCACCACTTCCGCCTCCTGCAGCAGGGCGTACTTGGCCATCTTCCCGTGCAGGGTGGCCACAATCTTCTCGGCGGTGCGCTCCCCGATTCCGGGGAGCCGGCGCAGGAAGGAGACATTCTTGCGCTCGATGGCGTCGGCGATGACGTGAACGGGGTGGCTGATGGCCTTCACCGCCTTGGTGGGCCCCAGGCCGTCTACGGTGATGAAGCGCTCGAAGAACTCCTGCTCCACCTCGCGCAGAAACCCCACCAGGAGGGGGCGGGGCTGGTTGGCGCTCACGTGATAGGAGATATACAGCGCCACCTCTCCTTCGGGCGCGGCGGCCAGCCCCCGCGCCACCACCGCTGGCAGGTGCACCTCGTACCCCACCCCTCCGGCCTCGACGACCACCAGGTCCTCGGTCCGACGCAGCACCCGCCCCCGCAGGTAGGCGATCATGCCCGCGCCTCCACCGCGGCGCGGACGGCCCGCAGAGCCACCCCGCGGCGGGAGAGCGCCGTCAGGGCCAGCGCCGCGGCATCGGCGGCGTGGTGCGCCGGAGGCCCCGTCAGGCCCAGCGCCAGAGCCACCACCGCCTGCACCTGCACCTTGCTCGCCCTCCCCGATCCTGTCAGCGCCCGCTTCACCGCCGCCGGGGTGAGGGTCTCCACGGGGATGCCGGCCTGCGCCGCGGCCAGGGAGATGGCCCCCCGCAGGTGGGCCAGGTGCAGGGCCGTCCGCGGGAAGGTGACTTGGGCGAAGATGTCTTCCAGCACCAGGACGTGGGGGCGGTGCTCTCGCACGATGGCACAGACGTGCCGGTGCACCTCGTCGAGGCGCGCCGCCAGCTCCGGCTGCGCGCTGCGGATGACGCCCAGCTCAACCGCCCGGCAGCCCAGGCGGTCGCCCTGGACTATGCTGTAGCCGGTGGCCCGAAGACCGGGATCGATACCCAGCGCGGTGATCATCCGCACAGGTGTTCGCCGTGGCGGCGGAGGCCACCTGCCTCCCGCCCAAAGCCGGCGTGACTGGCTCTTTTTCCCCGACTGAGGCTCAGGCCGGGCGGAGGAGCGCCGCCTTCTGCCGGATGGCACCGAGGTGGTAGGCGATGTGCGCCACCGCCGCCACAGCTTTGCCAAAGGCCTCCCCGTCCCGGGAAGCGTGGACCTCCACGGTCCGGCTCAGCTCCTGGTAGCTGTGCTGCAGGTCCTGCTGCAGCCGCTCCCATTGCGGGGGATCGACCGCGGTGACCTGCCAGCTCTCCGCCCAGTCGCGTGCCTCCCGCTCACCGCGGATCCAGGCACAGTAGGCGGCCATGGCCCACATGACGTGGTAGCAGTGAGCGGCGATGGAGGTCCCGGCCACCGGCCGCGAGGCCTGGGCCGCGTCCAGGGGCGCCAGGGTACCAAACAGCCCTGCCTGGGGGCGGTTGTCCGTGAAGTAGCTCCACTGCTGCGGCGGTCCCTCGCATGCTTCCCGCAACACCGCCAGGAGCTGACCGATTGCCACCTCCAGCGTCGTTCCTGACACCTGATTTACCCGGCCTGTTGCAGGATCTCTTCCGGGATGTCGAAGTTGGCGTAGGCGCGCTGCACGTCCTCGTGGTCCTCCAGAGCCTCCATGAGCTGCAGAAGCTGCCTGGCCTCCTTCCCCTCCAGCCGGACGGTACTGCGCGGGAGCATGGTCACATCGGCGGAGATCAGGGGGATGCCGCGCGCCTGGAGCGCCTCCTTCACCCGCAGGAAGTCCTCGGGTGCGGTGATGATCTCGTAGGTGTCGTCGCTGCTGCGGACGTCCTCGGCGCCGGCCTCCAGGGCCACCAGCATCAGGTCGTCCTCGGCGACGGCGCGCCTGTCCACCTGAAGCTCGCCCTTCTGCTCGAACATCCAGGCCACCGAGCCCGCCTCCCCGAAGCGCCCACCGTGGCGGGTGAAGAGGGCACGCACTTCGCTGGCGGTGCGGTTGCGGTTGTCCGTAACGGCCTCCACCAGGACGGCCACCCCCCCCGGCGCATACCCTTCGTAGGTGACTCGCTCCAGCGCCGCCCCGCCGCCTTCGCCGGTGGCGCGCTGGATGGCGCGCTGGATGTTCTCGTTGGGCATGCCGGCCTCCCGGGCCCGCTCGATGGCCGTACGCAGGCGGGGGTTGCCGTCCGGGTTCCCCCCTCCCTCCTTGGCCGCCACGGTGATCTCCCTGGAGAGGCGGCTGAAGAGCTTGCCCCGCACCTGGTCCATCTTCTGCTTCTTAATGCGGATGTTGTGCCACTTCGAGTGGCCCGACATGGCTCCCTCCCCCAGCGGCTTCCACCATGAGATTATAGCCCACCGGCGCGAGATGCTCCGGGCGCAAGGCCCGCCGCGCCCGGCGCCAGCGCCGCGAGGCAGGCCCAGGGGGGCTAGGTTCCTGCTTCCGTCACGGTGATCGTCTTCGAGGTGGAGGCGCCCTGCGGCGCGGTGGCGGTGACCGTGATCACGTAACGGATCCCCGGCGCGGGGACTGGTGGGCGGAAGTCGAAGAGAAAGCGGCCCTGGTCGTCGACGGGGATGTAGCTCTCAACTACGCGCGTAGCCACCAGCCCGCTGTCTGCCACGACGACTATACGGATGGTGGCTCCGGGCGTGGCCCGGCCGGTGACGGCAAACGGCGTGCGCACCTGGGCCCCGTCGGCGGGCGTCTCGATGACCAGCACAGCGCCCGAAGCCGGGGTGGAGGCGCCCTCGGGCGGAGGCGCGGGCAGAGGCTCCGGCTCCGGCGGGGGTTCCGTCCCGCGGATGTAGAGCTCACCTCCCCGCTGCACGATCCCATCTGGCTGAGGCCAGTCCTCCGCAGGGACGCCCTGCAGCGCCGCCTTCATGAAGCTGGCCCAGATCTCTGCGGGCAGGCCGCCGCCGACCACGCGCCGCATCGGCGTGTTGTCGTCGTTTCCCACCCAGACCGCCGCGACCAGGTGGGGGGTGTAGCCGATGAACCAGGCGTTGCGGTAGTCGTCGGTCGTGCCCGTCTTCCCCGCGGCGGGGCGGCCCAGGGCGGCGGCGCGCCCCGTCCCCCGGGTTATCACGCCCTTCAGGATGTCAGTCATCAGATAGGCGACCGCCGGCGGCAGGGCCACCTCGCGCTCCGGGTAGGCCTCGTACAGCACCCGCCCCTCGGCGTCCGTCACCTTGCGGATGGCCACCGGGCGCACGCGCACGCCCAGGTTGGCCAGCACCCCGTAGGCGGAGGCCATCTCCAGCGGCGTCACGTCGGCGGTGCCCAGGGCCAGGGAGAGATGCGGCTGCAGGGGGCTGGTGATGCCCATGCGCTTTGCGTATTCCACCACCCGGTCCGCCCCCAGCTCGGCGATGGTCTTGGCGGCGGGCACGTTCACCGACTGCTCCACCGCCTGGCGCAGCCGGATGGGCCCGCGGAACTTCCCGTCGTAGTTCTTGGGCTTCCACGGCTTGGAGCCGCGGATCTCGAAGACCACCGGCGTGTCCTCCAGCACCCTGTCTGCGGTGAAGCCGTTGACCAGCGCGGTGACGTAGATAAACGGCTTGAACGCCGAGCCGGGCTGGCGGCGCGCCTGCCAGGCGCGGTTGAACTGGCTCTGGGCGAAGTCGTAGCCTCCGATCATCGCCTTGATGTGGCCGGTGCGCGGGTCGATGGCCACCAGCGCCCCCTGGGAGATGCGGAGGTTGCGCTCCCGGCCCCGCTCGATCCCCTGGCGGACGGCCTTCTCCGCCAGCGCCTGCAGGCGCACATCCAGCGTGGTGTAGACCTCCAGACCGCCGCGGTAGACCTGGTCCTCCCCGAAGCGCTCCAGCAGCTGAGGCAGTATGAAGGAGACGAAGTACGGCGCGCGGATGCCCACCAGGCCGGCGCTGGGGGGCTTCAGGATGATGGCCTGGTTCCTGGCCGTCGCCGCCTGCGTCGGGGTGATCATCCCCAGCGCGACCATCCGCTCCAGCACCAGCGCCTGCCGCGCCCTGGCCAGCGCCATGTTGCGGTAGGGGGTGTAGACGGACGGCGCCCGGATGATCCCTGCCAGCATCGCCCCCTCGGCCAGGGTCAGTTCCGCAGCCGACTTGCCGAAGTAGACCCGCGCCGCCATCTCGATACCGTAGGCCCCCTGGCCGAAGTAATACTCGTTCAGGTAGCGCTCCAGGATCTCGTCCTTGGTCAGCCTCCGCTCGATCTCCAGGGCCAGGGCGATCTCGGTCAGCTTGCGGCTGACGGCGCGCTCGCGGCTGAGGAAGAGCAGGCGGGCCAGCTGCTGGGTGATGGTGCTGCCGCCCTCCACCAGCTCCCCCGACTGCAGGTTGTGCCACATGGCCCGGGCGATGCCGATGAAGTCCACGCCGCGGTGCTGGTAGAAGCGGGCGTCCTCGATGGCCAGCACCGCCTGGCGGACGTGCAGCGGGATCTGGTCCAGCGCGACGGTCACGCGGTTCTCGCGGAAGAGGCTGGCCACCAGCTCCCCGTTGGATGCGTAGATGCGGGTGGCCCGGCTGGGCGGGCTGAAGACACGGGTGACGTCGGGCAGGTCGCGGCGGGCCACCGCCACCACCACGCCGGCGCTCACCCCCATCGCCACGAAGGCGACGAGGATCAGGACGACCAGTGCGGTCACCAGCGGGGAGAGACGCGAGCGCCGGGGGACCCGACGTACGGGGGAGCCGCTGCCGCGGTGCTGCGAGGATCGGGTCGGAGGCACGGTCATCGCGTGGCTTCTTTATACCACAAATCCGGCCGGAGTCCGCCTCTGCCTCCAGGGACCCATCCCGGGTGTTGGTGCGCCGGGCCGCCGGCCTGGTCTACAGCCTTATGAGCCGCCTACGACTCGAGGATTTCATGCAGCACGCGCCCTTCCGCGTCCCGCGGCGTCGGAATGCCCAGCAGGTGCGCAAGCGTTGGGGCAAGATCGATCAGATCGATAGGCTTCTCGGGCCAGACCCGCCTCACACCCGGCCCAGCCAGAACAGCGGCAGCGTGCATCTCCCGCACCGTGGGCAGCGTCAGATGGGCGCCCGTAAAGTTGTGTAGGAGCCGGGAGGCTTCAAACTTCTCCGTGTTGACTATGATGCGTTCCGTGCCGTCGCGGTACTTCACTGCCGCACGGTAGACGTAAGGATTGGCCATGTATCCCGGCTTCCAGGCGAAGAGGACGTCTCCGATACGGTCGTACCCTCGCCCCTCGTGGATGCCCAACAAGCGCGAGTCCTCCTTGCGTACCGCGGCGGCCACCACGGGCTGACCCGTCTCAGGATCCCTCAGCCCCATGAGGGCAGCGATGATCTCGTCTTGAACCCGCGCGTAGTCCGTGGGGTCGACACAGCCGTGGGGATCTCGCCCCTTGAGGTTGACGAAGATATGTGCATGCCCGGGCTCCAGCGGGTAACATTTCGTTCGGGACCAGTCGATGACCATTTCCCCAGTATCGGGATCAAGGGTGAATGCCATGAGCCCAGCCTCCGCGAGACAATACTTGATAAACGGAAAGAAGTCCAGGTGTGTGAAACCATGGTCGGAAACCGCTAGCACCAGGGTTCGATCCGGATCGACGGTGCTCAGGATCTCTGCAACGCCAGCGTCGACCTCGCGGTAGACATCTCGGATCACCGCCATCCACTGGTCCGCAGTTGCAGGATCGTAGGTCCGGGACCGCGACTCGATGCCGCCATAGAGTACGTGTTGGATGTGGTCGATGGTACCAACCCAGGAGAAGGCCAGATACCACGGACGGGTGCGCAAGACGTACGCGGTGGCCCTGGTCCACCACTTATTGTGGGCCGTAAGCTGAGCCAGGAAAGCCTCCAGGGGAATCCAGCCGTCCATAAAGGCCCATGGGTCATCCACCTCCATGTACGGTCCCGCAGCCCCGTCCAGCTCGGCGGTCAGCTCCGGAGGGATGGTATAGGCCTCGGCGGTGTTGATAGCGGTAACGTAGAGTCTCAAGTCACGCGCATCGGAGCTCAGCGCAATCAGCTGGAACCGAAAGCGCCCACGGCGGACACCGCTGGTGGTCTCAAATGTCTCAGTGATCCACCCGCTCAGGTCCCCGACTCGGAGGCGCGCGACCGCTTGGAGCACATCGCGACGCCGAGCGATAATCACTTCATCATACCCGGCCTTTCCCGTAGCTACGATGGCTACATGATATTGAACGCCCCTGGCGTACGTCGGCGGCACGTCAATGCTGATCTCCAAAGGCGGACGTGGCCCAGGGGCAAGACCCACCCAGTCTCGAGCCAGCCTGGGGGTGACGACGACCATCCGTCCCGGCACCTGATTGCATGGAAAGTGTCGCGTGGCGAAGAACGAGCTACTGGCGATATCGAAGAGCGGCATGTAGAAGAACCGGAACGGAGGGTTGAGGGCTGCAGCTACCTGCACACCTTGTTCTACCCCCATGGGCCAAGTTACGGGCCAGTTGATCAAGGCGGGACGCCTGCCGACCCGGAGACCGGCCTCCCAGAGGGTCTCGGCCATCTGGATCCTCCGGTCGAAGGAGGTGTGCCACTGGTCCAGCGGTTCTCCGGGCAGGTGCACCATCAGGCTGGGGACTCCGGTATTGCCTGGGCCTGCTCCTGTGACTATTGCCGACCAAGCAGCGGCAGTGAGCGGTGGAAAGGTTGTGAGCGCTCGCGCGAAGACACCGCGCTGCATCAGTGCCCTCAGTGTGGGCAGCGCTCCCTCGTCGGCGAAGCGCCGAAGCAGGTCTGGGAGCGCCGCATCGAGCCCCAGGACCAAGAGCCTGTCGGGTGGATAAGTCATGGCCACCTCCTACCTGAGAGCTCCCAAGGTGAGCCCCCGCACGATATGGCGTTGCATGGTAAACGCCACAAGAATCACCGGACCCATGATCATCACCGCCGTGGCGGCAAAAGGGCCCCACAACGTCTCCTCGGTGGTCAGGAATCCGAAGATCGCCACCGGGGCCATCCGTACTCGTGCGCCGGTCAGCACCGAAGCGTAGATGAATTCGTTCCAGGCGTTGATGAAAGACAGTATGGCAGTCACCGCCACGCCGCCGTAGGCTTGAGGGAGCACGATCCGGAGGAAAGCTCCGCCGCGAGAGCACCCGTCGACCAGTGCGGCCTCCTCCAGTTCCCGAGGCACGTCGAGGAAGTATGTCGCCATCAGCCAGATAGCAAACGGGACGGTTATTGTGAGATAGATGAGGATGATGCCCATATAGGTGTCCAGCAGCCGAAGCCGGGAGAATACCAGGAAGAACGGAATGAGGAAACCGACGGGCGGAGCCATTTGAGTGAAAAGCGTATAGAAGAAGAACGGCTCCCGGTATGGAAACCGCACACGGGAGTATGCGTAGCCAGCTGGTACGCTGATGAGCAGGGTTAGGAGCATGGTCAGCGTGCCTACCACCGCGCTGTTGCCGATGCTGCGTGGAATATCCATGCTTCCCAGAGCTGCTCGATAGTGTTCGAGTGTGGGTGAGAACCACAGCCGCGGCGGGATGGTAAAGATATCCGTACGGGCCTTTAGAGATGTCGCCACCACCCACAGGACCGGAATGGCCCAGATGCCGATGGCCATCAGAAGCGCGGCATAGCGGAGCAGCGCTCGGACCAAACGACGGAAACCGCGACCGTTCACTGGCGAGGCCGACCTGACGGCCAAAGGGTTAACACAGACTGTTTCATACGGAGGTCTCCACTGCCGCCCGCAGGCGTCCAAAGGCCAGCGTCATGGCGGCTTTGAGGATTAACAGCGTCGCAGTCACCGTGCCCCCGTATCCCAGGTTCAGCGAGTTGAACGCTATACGGTAAGCGTAGAGGTTCAGAATCTCGGTGGCGGTGCCTGGCCCGCCGCCTGTGGCGGCATAGATAGCATCGAAGGCACGCAGGGCCACGATGGTTCGAATAATGACGATCGTCACGATGGCGGGGCGGATCAACGGCAAGGTAATGTAGCGGAATCGCTGCCAGGCTGTGGCCCGATCCAGCATAGCAGCCTCAAAAGGCTCCACAGGCAACGCCGCCAGGCTGGCTGAGAAGACCAGGAACGCGAATGGGGTCCACTGCCAAGTGTGCAGAACAATGACCGCACCGAGAGCAAGTATCGGATCGCCCAACCAGCTATGTGAGCCCAGGCCGACGAGCGCTGCGAGATAGTCTAGCAGGCCGTATCGCGGCGTGAGCAGCAGAGTGCGCCACACGAGACCTACTACCACTGGGGCCAAGACCATGGGGAGTAGCACCGCTGTGCGCATCGCGTTCCGCCCGCGCATCTCCCCCGAGAATGCCAGGGCGAATGCGAGTCCGCGGCCGACCTGCAAGATCACACTGCTGATAGTATAGATGGCCGTAACGCGCAAGCTGTGCCAGAAGCGAGGATCTTGCAGCATGGCCGCATAGTTGGCAAATCCGACGAATCCTGTGGCCCAGGGTTTCGTGAGCTCGATCCGAAAGAGAGTCGAAACCAACAAGAAGACCAGCGGTGCGGTGGAGATGACTAGCAGGAGGAGCAAGCTGGGGCTGACTAGGAGCAGGCCGAATCGCCCCTCGCCGTCAAGCCGCGGACGATGGCGGGCCAGGAGAGCCGGGGCGGCTCGCAGGAGCTGTGTGACTGGGCCACCTGCGGAGCCGCCCCGCACACCAGACGGGCTTGGTGCGCCGCGCATCACCGCCGAAGGATCCGCGACAGCTCCGCGTTGGCCTCGTCCAAGGCCTGTTTCGCAGTCTTGCGTCCCACGAGAGCTTCCTGGATGGCGATGGCCATGACTTCGCCGATCTCGGGCCACTCGGGAATACGTGGCCTCCAGTCCGCATCAGTATCCTCTCGAAGAGAGGTCAGCACGACGTCGGCGTAGTCCCGAGTAAATGCAATGACTTTGCGGTATGCAGGATCCTGCCAGATGGACATGCGATTAACACCGGTGCGCACTACTGCATCAGGACTCTCTTTGAATGTCGCCGAGCGGAGCTGCGTGGGCCGGCTAGCCAGCCACTGAAGGTAGAGCCAAGTAGCCTGCTTCTTTCGGGTCGGCAAGGCAGCATTGATCGGCATCGCCCAGTTCCAGATACTGGTGACGCGCTTGTTGGCCGGCCCCTTGGGCCAGCGCCGGTATCCGATCTGGCCCGCAACCTTCGACTTGGCCGGGTTCTCGATGACCGAGGCAGTGCTGTTGGCATCGATGTACTGTACAAGCGTACCAGCAGCGAACGCCTCCATAATCTCCGGCCAGTTCCAGTTCTCGACGCCCTTGGGCGCGAAATCTCGAAGCACGCTCACATAGTACTCGAGGGACCTCACACCTGCCTCGCTATTGACGGTGGGTCGGCCGGCATGATCAAACCACTGGCCCCCGTAGGCTCGAAAGAGTGATGGCCAGATGTACATGTTCTGACCCGGTCCCCGAAAACCGCGTAGAGCTAAGCCGTACAGGTTCTGCACCGGAGAATGGCTTCGCCGCGCAGTCTCGCGCAACTCGTCCAGTGTCTCCGGAGGCTTGATGCCCAATCGGTCGTAGATGTCCTTGCGATAGATGTGGATGGTGACCTCTCCTTCTACTGGCATTCCCCATAGCCGCCCACGGATCGTATTGGCTCGTCGCCACAGGGGGACTATGTCATCCAGGTCAAACCATGCCCGGTCAGTCAGATTGGAGTCATTCAGGAATAGGTCCAGCGGCTCCACCCAGTTGTTGACCGCGTAAAGCGGCAGATACATGGGGTCGGCCGTGTGGCTTGCATAGTTGCCTGTGCGGGCGCCCAGGTCCAGCACAGCTTTCTCTCGCATCTCGCGAGGCGGGATGACTTCGAACGTCACCTCGATCCCGGTCAACCGCGTGAACTCGGCCGACACCGCCCGAAACTTGTTGAAGTAGTGAGCCGGCGTCACAAGGATGTGGATTCGTTCGCCCGCAAGCTGGCGCCAATTGATCTTGGCCGACGCATACGGATCGGGGGCTGCTGTTGCCGCCCGAACCGTCTCCAATGCTCGGCCAAGGTACAGGGCGCTCACCCCTCCAGCCGTCATGCGCAGAAGTTCCCGACGAGAGATCCTGCGCATTATTCATCCCCCCAGTCCGCGTGTTTTTTCTTATCATCTCGTCCACATTGACGTGGCAGTCGTCGTGTGAAAAAATGGGCACGCTGCTTGCGCCATGGACAACCAGCACTGCGGAGGTTGGCGTCGCGATAGCGTCATGGTCGGCCTCACGCCTGCAACCAGTGTTAGCTATCACGCTCATAACTGGGCTTCGCCAGATCCTCATATACTCGTATCAACGCGGCGCTATCCAGCCCGCCAAGGCCTCGCGCTTGGGCTAGGTGGTTAAGCACCTGCACCACGGCGGTCAGCACCGGAGCGGTCCCTGCTGACCGGGCCATGTGTGCAGCTAGGTCAGTGTCCTTACACAGGAGGTCCACTGAGAACACAGGAGCAAAGTCAGCGAGTGCGATCTTGCCACCCACCTCACGAAAGAGCCCAGAGACTGTGGCTGCACCGCTAGAGACGATGGTCTCATGCAGAAGAGCGGGCGCGATCCCAACTTGAGGGGCGACTGCCATGACCTCTGCCGTCGCCGCATTGATGATGGCGAACATCATCTGGTTCAACAGCTTTACGGTGTGGCCCGCGCCAGGCGGACCGACGTGGATCACCCTGGCTGCAAACGCCTCCAGCACGGGCCGGACTCGGTCGAGGATCCGCGCCTCCCCGCCCACCGGCACCGTCCACTGGCCGGCCGTTGCTGGACGGCCCAGGATGGGAGCGTCCACGAAGGCCACGCCTGCGGCAGCAGTCCGAGCTGCCAGCGCGCGGGTAGTGGCTGGGTCGCTGGTCGTGGTGTCAACGATGACCTGAGGCGCGGAAGGAAGCGCCAGCAAGTGCTCGACGACTTGCCGGACGTCATCGGGACCCGGCAGGCACAGCACCGCCACCACGACTCCTGTCCCCAGTGCTTGGAGATCAGGCGCCGCAACTGCTCCCGCCGCCGTGGCTGCGACCTGCGCCTGCACGTCAGGATCGTGGGCTATCACTGTGTATCCGGCTGACAGAAGCGCTTCCACGATAATGCGACCCATGGTACCGCATCCGACGACACCCAGCGGCGCCGGAGGCACCACGCGCGAGTCTGTGTTCGCTGCAGGCTGTAGGCCATGAGCCTTCGGGGCGTAATCAGCGCGCGAATGGTGGGACTTCACGGCCGGGGAGAAAGCGCAGCCGAGACCTCACGCCCGGCAGAGCGGAGGTGTACCTGCACCTGGGAAAGGCGGGGTACGATCAGTAGGCGCGGGCAAGGGCCTACGTGGCGCGCTGCATGACGCAGAGCATCTTCGAAGGTAGCTACCGGGATGCATCCCATGCCGCGGGCGTAGCCGGGCTCGCGAGCGCCAACGATGTACACAGCCCGGGCGTAGCGGTCGGCGAGACCACCCATGTAGGCCATGGAGAAGCCGTGGAAGGGGTGGTAGGCGTAGCCGTACCTATACCGACGGATCCATTCGGGCCGAGTGCACACTTCATCCTCGTAGCGGGTCAGCTCATCGACTGTCTGACACCGCTGGAGCAACTGGTAGATCTCGCGGTACGCTGGGAACCACTCATCGTTGAACCAGCCATCGCAGACGCATGCAGCGATCACTACAGGGAACGGCCTGAGGGCACCGAACGCGCGAGCTAGCGAGGCGCCAACCGCTTGTTTGAAAAGAAGGGGGTTTGACCCCATCCCGGGGCCATAGTGGAATGTCCGGGGGATGCCCAGGACCAAGATGTCGGCTGGCTCGTCCGGCACTACCACCTCCGTACGGTGCCCGGCAAGCGGCCAGGCTGCTTGCTCTACCTCCGCCAGCCGGCCGGCGAACACCGCCAATTGCTGGTTCTGGCCGTTGAGGACAGCATCGACAGCGAAGAAGGGTTGCTTCATGGCCCGCTCCATCACCTCGCCGATCCGCCGTAGCTGGTGGCGAAAGCGGCTGTCGGTGGTGATGGGGACGAAGTCCGGCCGGAACATCGTGCCGGGCGCGTGGTGGCATCGGATAGAGCGCCACCCTGCCAGTCCGGTGCAGGGCATCTTGTAGCCGCCGCTGTAGCCGCCGTAAGGGTTGCCGAGGGTATGACCGAGCACAATAGCGAGATCGGCCTCGAGAACAGCGCGGTTCACCTCCACGAGGTCGCCGTCCTCAGTTTCGCCCAGGCGGACCATCCCGTCAGGGTCCTCGGCGTCGTGGTTGACCAGGCGGTGTCCCCTGAATCGCGCTACGAGATCGCGCCCCAGGTAGCCTTCGAATTCCTCGGGCAAGTTCTTTCGGTGGAGACCGACAGCGCACAGCAGGGTGATGTCGCCTTCGCGCACTCCGGCCTCCTGGAGCTCCTCGAGTATCAGGGGTATGGTGATCCTCCGGTGAGCCGTGCCGTGGGCGCCCCCTTTCACACGGTCGGGGAACGCGATCACTACCTTGGCGCCGGGACCCACCAGAGCACGGAGACGAGGGGTCCCCAGAGGTTCAGCAAGTGCGCGACGCGTCAGGTCCACCGGATTCTCGGTGGGCACGGGCTCCTGGTAGAGAGAGCCGGGAGCCACGACGACTGCGTGGTCGGGGACCTCGACCTCCATGAGACTATCGCCGTATTCCAGGGCCATCCGTCTCACAGCGCTCTCGTAGGCTCAGTAGCCGCTGAGCGATAGCGGAAAGAGAGGCTTCATGCTCTGGATGGTCCTTTCGACGCCGAGTTGTGTATTCCTCTATACTATTATACCATTTATAATACGTAACAGGACGTGCCTTCGGGCTGAAGGCCATTTCGACGATAGGAGATACTGCTGGTGGGGCTGGATCGGGAAAGCGGTATTCCCCTCCACGTGCAGATCCGTGAGCTCATCCGCCTCGGGATTGCCCAGGGGACGTGGCGGGTGGGCGAGATCATGCCGCCGGAGGAGGAACTGTGTGCTGCATTCGGCGTGAGCCGGGGCACGGTACGGCAGGCCCTCAGCAGGCTGGCCCAGGAGGGCCTCCTGGTACGGCATCGCCGGTCAGGGACCGAAGTCGTCCGCAGCCCGGCCAACTCCGGACTACTGTTCATTTCACCCTACAGGGCCATCCAGGCTGCCGGTAAGCAACCGCGCGTACAAGTCCTCAGGTTGGCGAAGCGGCCGACTCCCCACCGGGTGCTGGCAGCCTGGCGGAAGGGAGGGCAACGGGCGGCTAGTCGCCAGGCTATCCACTTTGATCGCCTGTTCTGTGCCAATGGGGAACCCATCGCGCGAGGGAGCTCATGGTCCCCAGCGCCCCGATTCGACCGGCTGCTGTCGGTGGACCTGACGGCGCGGGCTTTCCTTGATGTGCTCGCCCGCGAGTTTGGCGTGGTCATCACCCGCATCGACGAACGCATGGAGCTGACGGCGATGTCCGCAGAGAATGCCCGACTGCTTCACGGGCGCCGAGGAGCGCCCTGCTTGGCAGTCACCCTCTGCCAGTGGTCAAGGAATGAGCCGGTGGAGTACGCAGAATTCTGGCTCGACCCGGCAAAGTCCCGCTACCTGGTTACAGGCCTACTAGGAATCGAAGCCGAAATGGTCGGCCTTCCAGGCCGCTAGCGTGACAAGGGAATCATGACAGCTCAGGCGTGGGTGGCCACGGCCATCCTGGCGGCCGCCCTGGGCGCCTTCGCATGGGGCCGGGCGCGCCCGGAGACCATCGCTATGGCTGCGGTCGTGGCCCTGGGCCTGACCGGCGTGGCGACGCCGGCCGCGGCGTTCGCGGGGTTCGCCGACCCCACGGTGGTGACCATCGCGGCGCTCTACGTGGTCAGCGCCGGACTGGAGCGCACGGGAGCCGCCGTCCTGGCCGCGGACTGGCTGCTGCGCGCCGCCGGGCCCGGTGAACACCGGCTCACCGCGGTACTGATGGCGCTGGGGGGAATCCTCTCGGGCTTCATGAACATCGTGGGCGCCATGGCCATGCTGCTGCCGGTGACCCTGGCGGTCTGCCGGCAGACGGGCATCAGCCCTTCCCGCCTCCTGCTGCCGCTGGCGATCGGCGCCCGCCTGGGTGGAGCGCTGACCCTCATCGGCAAGCCCTCCAACCTCATCGTCAACTCCCTGCTGGTGCAGGCAGGAGAGGCTCCACTTAGCTTCTTCGCCTTCCTCCCCGTGGGTGCATCGCTGCTTGCCGTGGGGATCGCCTTCATGGTGCTGGTCGGCCACCGCCTCCTGCCCACCCGTCCCTCGGTCGCGGTTACGCCCACCGGGATCCCTCGCCTGACGTTGCGGGAGGCCTACCGACTCCCCGAGCGCCTGTTCATGCTGCAGGTGGAGGACGGCTCTCCCCTGGCGGGCCGCTCGCTGGCGGAAACCTCCCTGGGCTCCACCTTCGGCATGACCATCCTCACCATCGAGCGGGGCAGACGACGCATCTACGGCCCCTCCCCGGACGAACGGCTGCTACCGGGGGACCGCCTGTTGGTGGAGGCCCGTCCTGCCGACGTCGCCCGGCTCTGCGAGAGCGGTGCGGTACGGGCGGAGCCCTTCCAGCATCCAGAGGACGGCATGCTGCAGAACGAGGACGTGGGCATGGTCGAGGTGGTGATCGCCCCCCGCTCCGACCTGGCGGGAAGCAGCCTGCGGGAGCTGGATTTCCGTCGGCGCTACGGGCTCACGGTGGCGGCCATCTGGCGTCAGGGACAGCCGCGGCGCACCTGGCTGGCGGACCTGCCCCTGCAGTACGGCGACGCCCTGTTGCTGCAGGGGCCGCGCGACCGTATCCGTGCCCTGCGGCAGGATCCCAACTTCATCTCGCTTGACGAACCCCTCACCCCGCGCCGCTCGCGCATGGGGCTGGCTATGCTGGCCGTGGTGGTGCTGATCGTCCTGGGGGCGTCGCGGATCATCCCCCTCAGCCTGGCCGCCTTGCTGGCAGCGGGGATCGTGGTGCTGGGGGAATGCATAAGTGCCGAGGAGGTGTTTCAGGCCGTCGACTGGCGCACGGTGATCGTCACCGGAGGGATGATCCCCCTGGGCATCGCGCTGCACACCACGGGGGCGGCGGCGGCCATTGCGCAGGCGATCCTTCCCCCCGCTGGCGCCGGACCTTTGGTTGCCCTGACGGCGATCCTGCTGACTGCCGGAGTCATCGGGCACTTCGTCCCCAGCGTACCCACGACCATCGTCGTTGCACCCATCGCTCTCAGTGCGGCGGCGGCCAGCGGCACCTCACCGGTCCCCTTCATGATCACGGTGGCCTCGGCCACCTCGGTGACGCTGCTGACGCCCATCAGCCACCCGGCGAGCCTCATGGTCATGGGACCCGGCGGCTACCGGTTCGGCGACTACGCGCGCCTGGGGGCGCCCCTGGCCCTGCTACTGGGGGCGACGCTGCTGGCGGTGGTCTCCCTGGTCTGGAGGGTGTAGCACTTCAGCTGCCGTACCACCGCGCCCCTGGCCGGAACGCCCGCGACCTCCATCGCCAGGAGCACGGCACCAATCGCCGGAGGAAAGACGGGGGCACACAGGCGGCAGCGCAGGTTGTGGTCGCGCAGGGCCTGGCGCAGGGGCTGCCTGACGAGCTCGCTCGCGGCGAACACGCCACCCACCGTGAAGAGTTTGATGGATTCCTCCGTCATATCCAGCCTGCGGGCCACCGCCGCCGCCAGGTCACCGAGCGACCGTCCTGCTGAGGCGAGGATATTCCGGGCTACAGCGTCGTGGCCCGCCGCAGCCTGCACAACCAATGGCACCAACGAGGCCAGGAGTTTCCGGCCCCCCTCGCCGTAGACCGCACGGCGTATGACCGGCCAGTCGCCCAGCCGCTCGGTGATCAGGGGAAGCAGGCGCGTCTGTGGACCGCGCCCGTCGCGCGCCTGCAGCACCGCTCGCAGCGCCGCCTGCC
>FWPU01000704.1_pt1 | contig 106983 bp, 94 predicted proteins | sample 2228361 | NCBI WGS metagenome assembly FWPU01 (sample SAMEA103939777, study PRJEB20133) | metagenome | reverse complement strand
TGCCAAATTACAAACAGACGTTATCTTCTTTTCAAATAAGCAATTACACGGTAACGTCTTCCGACCATAGCCATGCTATCCTTACTTGACGACAGCGATGCGCGCTCTAAATCGCTTCTCGCAAGACTTGCTGACCAGCCAAAATCTCCCGCCATCATAGGCATTGCCGAGGTGCTCTGCGAGCAAGGGCATTACAGCAAAGCGATAACTCGCCTTCGAGGCGTGTCGGAAATTTACGGCGACGTCTATCGCTTCAACCTTGTTTTAGCACGTGCGTATCGCGACGCAGGGGATACAGAACTTGCAAAACAGCATTATGAAAAAGCGTGTCGGATTGCCCCTCAAAATGAAGTTGCCATCAGAGAATTGATTGCCTTGATGGCGTTTCCGCATACTGTGCCGAAACCGTCGCCACAAAAGCGTGCTGTGGAACGGGAACTGGCACCACCGCCTGCCGCCCCAGTGCCGAAGGAGATAGAAGCCAAAGTCTCTGAACCTGAAACGCCGAGCACGTTCAAATTAGATAGGGAAAAACTCTCAAAAGTGTTAGGTGGGGTGATTGGCAGTATGGAGAAGCAAGACGCGCCGCCTGAAACCCAACCGTCAAGCAAACCTGCCGATGAGCCTTCGGTTGTAGAAGCGTTCCGCAAGGCAGATAGTCTCTTGGAGCAAGAACCCGATATTGACGCGCTCGCCCGTGAAGTGATGGGGAACGCATTTCTGCCACAAGAGCCGATAAATACGTCTCAAAGCGATGAATCAGTATCGGATAAGTCGGCATCAGATAAGATGAATCAGCCATCAGCGGAAACAGCACCGATAAAGGAGGTTCAATCGCAATCGCCGACAACTGTCATGCCGTCACAGCCAAGTATTGAAAGCGAAGCGGATATCGATGCCATTGCCCGACAGATGTTGGGAATCGGAATGTCCGACGCGCCGATAGAATCGGCTTCAGCGCTTACTTCGGAAAGCGCACCAACAACGCCCGCTTCGACACCTGCCTCAACGCCTTCTGCACGAACTTCGATTCCGCTTGATGAAAATGGCAATCCCATCATTAAGATTGACCGTAACAAACTCACACAAACACTATCAGGCATTTATAGAGCCAAAGGCATTGAGCCAACGGCGGCAAGTGCTGATGAAAGTGAGAACGATGAAATAGGGTTTCCAGTGCCGAACAAACCTAATCCGAGCCCGGCACCAGAACCGCCGCCACTTAGTTCATCGATCGAGTCGCCGTCATCTCAACAAAGTAGCACGCTATCGTTTGAAGAAGAACTCATGGCGGTGCAAATGCAGGGCGGGGATATTGACGCGTTCCTCGCTAATAAAGAAACCGCGCATCGAGATGAAGCCCAAGAAAGCGTGCCCACTCAGCCATCTTCGCTCAATGATGAATACGATATTGACGCGCTCGCTCGTGAAATGATGAATGCGCAACTGCCGAAAGTCGTGGAAACTAACGACCCGACGCCTATTGCCGAACAGCGACAGCCGTTTTCTGACGACGAGGAAATCAAAACGCCGACGCGCCAACTGGCTAAAATTTTTCAGTCGCAAGGGGCTTATGCTAAAGCCATCAAGGTCTATGAAATGCTTGCCGAGCGTGAGCCTGAAAACGCCTCGCTCTATGAAATACTCATTAGCGAGTTACGCAATAAAATCGCCTCTTAATCGCGCGATTTGGTGCACGAAACTATCCTACCTCATTTTCACAAAAAATTACATCTCTTTCACAAAAAAAATTACATCTCTTTTAACGGCGTGCTGAAACATCGTGCATAAGTTTGTCGTTATAGCTTACACTTATCGCCGCATGTTATTTCCAGTATATTGTCATCAACCAAACCACACGAGTGCGGTTTAAAAACCTGTTAATGCATTTTTCATCAATGGCTAAACACACAATGCTTTTGGGGCTCTGCACACTGCTTTGGTGTGCATTGCCCGCATCGGCACAATCGTCAAAAACCGTCCAACATTCTGTCGCCCCTGACACGCTCACGCTTGAGAAGTGTATTCAACTTGCCATAGAAAATTCTTTCGCAGTGCTGCGTGCGCAAAATACGCTTGACCTTACGGGCGCGGCACTCGTTCAAGCCTACGGACAGTTCCTGCCCGATTTGCGTGTCAATGTAGGATTAACACCCCTAACAGTCAACAACAGCCTGCAAGGGCAGCTCAACCCGCTGGATAGCACGCTCTTCTTCAACTTGCGCGGCATTGAAGGTAAAAGTGCCAACTACAACATCTCCTCGTCGCTCAATCTCTTTAATGGCTTTTCCGACATTGCAGGCTTGCGCAGAGCGATGAAACAAAAAGATGCCGATACGTATTCGCTGATGCGTGCCAAGCAAGATATCGCCTTTAATGTGGCTCAAAGTTACTTGCAAGTGCTCTTAAATGAAGAACTGCTTCGAATTGCACAGGAAAATTTGAAATCGTCGCAAGAGCGGCTTCGGCAGTTTCAAGAGCAAACACGCGTCGGCTCTCGCGCCATTGCCGATTTGTATCAACAGGAAGCGCAAGCGGCAAACGACGAGCTCACGGTGATTCAGCGCGAAAACACGCTTCGCAACAGCGTGATTTTGCTTCTGCGCCAAATCCGTGCCGACCTTGAAAAAGAGTATGTGTTCTTGCCGCCGCCAAGCGACACGGTGATATTAAGCAGTGAATATCAAAATAGTGCAAGGTTGATTCAAGCGGCACTTGCAACGCGTGCCGACCTCAAAGCCCGCGAAAAGAGCGTCGAAGCGGCTCTCTGGGCGGTGCGCGCTTCCAAAGGAAATTATTTTCCGACCCTGAACTTGAGTTTTAGTTATGGTGCAAACGCTTTTACGCAAGACCGGTTGACGATTGACGGTCAGCCCCGCCCGCCCGCACCACTGCCCGATTTTTCGCGCCAACTGCGCGAACAAATCAGCTACAACATTTCGCTCAACCTCAATTGGAACATCTTCGACCGATTCACGCGCGAAGTCCAACTTCAACAAGCCAAAATCAACGAGCGAAACGCCCAACTCGCCTTTGAGGAATTGAAGCTGCAAGTTATCGGAGAGGTCAAGCAGTCCCTCGGCGATTACAATGCCGCCGTGCTTCAACTTGCCGCCAGTGAAAAAGGGCTCATTTCCGCAAAACAAGCCTACGAAACCGTTGCAAAGCGGTATGAAGTCGGCTCTGCAAACTTTGTCGAGCTTATCACGCAACAAGCGGCACTCGTTCAAGCGCAATCCAATCGCGCACAAGCCTTGTTCAATTTTACCTTTCAAAAGAAAATTCTCGAGTATTACCTCGGCACCATTGACTTGAAGCAATACGAAGTCGGCATGAACCGCTGACTGCTTAAAGCCTTTGATGAGACACTTTTAACCAATTTTAATTCTATGACCATGCTGGCAAAAACAGAGACAACCACGCAACTCAAAGCTTCAAAGATGACGACAGAATCCACGATAAAGCCCAGTGGAGGCAAGAAGAAACAGCAGAAGCGCAAATGGCTGTGGATTGGCATCGGCATCACTGTGCTACTGCTCATTGTAATAGGTGTATTCGGAGGCAAGAAAACGCCGTCAATCATGGTCAGCACGGAAAAAGCGACGGTGCGCACAATTACGCAAATCGTTTCCGCCACAGGCAAAGTCTATCCGCAAATCGAAGTGAAACTCGCACCCGAAGTTTCAGGTGAAATTGTCGAAATGCCCGTCAAAGAAGGGGATTTTGTCAAAAAAGGACAACTGCTCTTTCGCATCAATCCCGAAGTAACAAAAGCACAAGTCGAGCAAGCCTCTGCCTCGCTGGCGGCGGCAAAAGCACAAAGCCTCCAAGCCAAAGCACAACTGCTCTTGCGCGAAGATGAACTGCGCCGCGCCAAAGAACTCTATCCGCAAAAACTAATTTCGGAATCTGAATACCTCACTGCAGTAACCAACGCCGAAGTCGCCAAAGCCAACTATGAAGCCTCGCTCTTCGATATTCAACGCTTGGAAAGCCAACTGCGCCAACAGCGCGAAAACCTCTCACGTACGACGGTATACTCACCGATGAATGGCAACGTCACGCTACTCACTTCAAAACTCGGCGAGCGCGTCGTTGGCACCAGCATGATGACTGGCACAGAAGTGATGCGCGTTGCGGATTTGAGCGAGATGGAGGTGCGGATTGATGTCAATGAAAACGACATCGTTACCGTCAAAAACGGCGACACCGCTCGCATTACCGTCGATGCCTACGCGAATCAAAAGTTTACCGGCATTGTCTATGAAATTGCCAACACTGCCAAAACCACTGGTGCAGGCACACAAGAGCAGGTTACGAACTTCGAAGTCAAAATTCGCCTCATCGACCATCAAGGAAAACTGCGCCCTGGCATGAGCGCAAATGCCGATATTGAAACCGAGACCGCCACAAACGTGCTCACCGTTCCGATTCAAAGCGTAACCGTGCGCAACATTGAGCAAGGATTAAGTGCAGAAGAAATTGCCGAACAGCGCGAAATGCAAGACATGCAGTCGGGCGATAACACCTCGGCCTCTGCGAAAAATCAAGCCCAGCAAGCGCGCGCCGATAGAGAAAAACTCTCCCGCGTCGTCTTTGTCAAAGAGGGCGACATCGTGCGCATGAAAAAGGTGGAGACGGGCATTGCCGACAACGCCTACATGCACATCAAATCCGGCTTGAAGGAAGGCGAAGAAGTCGTCTCAGGACCGTATCGCGCTATTAGTCGCGAATTGAAAGACAGCACGAAGGTTGCAAGCGAAATCACAATGATGAAAAAATAATTATTGACGGAAACAAGGATATGGAACAGCGAATGCTTAGACCAAAAGGCAACCTCGTCATTCAGATTGAAGGGGTAACCAAAGAATACAAAATGGGCGACGAAATCGTCCGCGCTTTGCGAGGCGTTGATTTGTCCATCTTTCGCAACGAGTATGTAGCGATTATGGGTCCTTCGGGAAGCGGCAAATCAACGATGATGAACTTGCTCGGCTGTTTGGATACGCCGACGTCGGGAAAGTATGAGTTCAATCGCAAAGACGTTGCGACGATGGAGGACGATGAACTCGCGGAAATCCGAAACAAGGAAATCGGCTTTGTGTTTCAGACCTTCAACCTTCTTCCGCGTTCAAGTGCCTTGCAGAATGTTGAACTGCCGTTGGTTTATGCCGGTGTACCAAATGAAGAGCGTCGCCGTAGAGCATTAGCGGCACTTGAAAGTGTAGGACTTGGCGACCGCGTTCATCACAAGCCAAATGAACTTTCTGGTGGACAGCGACAGCGCGTCGCCATTGCCCGCGCCCTCGTCAATAGTCCCTCCATTATTCTTGCCGACGAGCCGACGGGAAATTTAGACACCAAAACCAGCGTGGAGATTATGAACATCTTTGAAACGCTCTACGAACAAGGCAACACGATTATCGTCGTTACGCACGAAGAAGATATTGCGCGGCACGCTCGGCGCATCGTGCGCTTGCGCGACGGTCTGATCGAGAGCGACCGACTGATTTCCGAAGTGGAATTCGCCAAAGCCTGATTACTATAAGCCATAGCCGCAAGTGAAGACGGATAAACTCGCATATCTTTGGCTTCAAGAAGTTCCAGAAGGATTTTTCACGCTTATCGGGCGCAATAAGTCAGACTCGAGCCGTTACTTGTTTCAATCTGTTGAATTGAAAGAAACGGCATTTCGTATCGATGGCGTTTTTGTGCCGCAGACGGACGATATCACTTACTTTGTTGAAGTTCAGTTTCAGCGCGACAATGCTTTTTATGCTCGACTCTTCGCGCAAATTTTTCTTTACTTGAAACAGTTTGGTGCATGTCACTGGCGCGCCGTAGTAATTTATCCCAACAAAAGTGCTGAACAGGCAAGCCTTATTGGATATGAAGAGATGCTTGCAACAAACTTAATTCAGCGAATCTATTTAGACGAACTGCCGAGTCTGAAACAGATGAATGCCGAAGTCGGTATTTCAAGTTAATGGTGGAGCCGGAGGCAACGATTGTTCAGGAAGCAAAAAGCCTAATTGAGCGCGCGCCTGAACACTTAAATTTCATTGAGCAGGTTTTCTTTTACAAATTCAAAAACTTATCACAAAAGGAGATCTTGAAAATGCTGAGCATTAGAGAAGAGTTCGAGGAAGAATTGAAAAAAACCCGCGCCTATCAGGAAATTTTAGAAGAAGGGAAGGAAGAGGGCATACAACAAGGTATGCAACAAGGTGTACGGGAAGGGCTGAGAGCGGGAAAACTCCAAGCGGTTACTTTCCTGCGCGAGCTGGGGGTTTCTGACGAAGTGATAGCGGAGCGATTAGAATTGCCGCTTGATGAAGTGAAAAAAGTTCAATCCAAATGACCATCGATGCGACGATTACTTTATGAATTTGCTGAGAGTTGCAACATTGCATATGCGCAAATTATGGCAAACAAAGTGCGTTCTTTTTTGACTGCACTCGGCGTGATTATCGGTATTCTCGCCGTTACGCTCATGGGCACCGCCATCAATGGAATCGATAAGGGATTTGAAAACAGCCTCTCAATGATCGGCTACGACGTGCTCTACGTTCAAAAATGGCCTTGGGCGGACAACAGCAACTCGTGGTGGATTTATCGAAATCGACGTCCCATCAAAACCGAATACGCCGACCAAATCAACCGCATCATCGATGATACCCCGAATTCCCAACTTGTAACCGCCGTGCCGCAAGGACTCTGGGGCGCACCCGTCAAGCGCGGCGAACGCCAAATTTCTTCCGCGTTTCTCTTGGGCACAACCGACGAGTATCCGCTCATCTCCACCGTTGATTTACAAGATGGACGTTTTTTTAATTCGATTGAATCCAAAGCCGCTCGCAATGTGTGCGTCATCGGCTATGATATTGCAGACGGCTTGTTTCCGAACGAAAATCCAATTGGAAAAATCTTGCAAGTACGCAATTTTCAGTGCGTCGTCATCGGCGTCATTGCCAAGCAAGGCAAGTTTCTCGGCTTGTTCAGCTTTGATTCACAAGTGATTGTGCCGCTCGGCATGTTCAAGAAATACATCGGCAACACGCAAAACGACCGCGTGATCGTCAAAGTCAAAGACAAAAGTCGAATTTCTGAGGCAAAAGACGAATTGACGGGCATTATGCGTCGAGTGCGAGGGCTCAACCCCGAAGTCAAAGATGATTTCTCGCTCAATGAGCAGCAGGCGTTCAAAAGCACTTTAGACCCTATCAAGAACGGCATTGCATTAGCGGGACTGTTCATTACAGGCTTGTCGCTCTTCGTCGGTGCAATCGGAATTATGAACATTACCTTTGTGAGCGTCAAAGAGCGCACGAAAGAAATCGGCACGCGCAAAGCGCTGGGGGCGAGGCGTCGCACGATCCTCATGCAGTTCCTCATCGAAGCCGTCGCAATTTGCTTGGCGGGAGGCGTTGTGGGTCTGTCGATTGCCTTTGGAATAAGTTTAGCGATGCAAGCGGCGAATTTTCCGGCAGAGTTTTCGCTCTCACTTGTGATGAGCGCGATGGCGGCGTCAATTCTCACCGGCATTGTTTCCGGATTTGCGCCTGCGTATTCGGCTTCAAAATTAGACCCCGTCGTCGCCTTGCGATATGAATAAATTTTAATCCGCTTCAATGATGCAATACAAAGAAATTGCGACGATGGCGTTCCTCTCGCTGCAAAGCAACAAGTTGCGCTCCGGACTGACGATGCTCGGCATTACCGTCGGCGTATTTTCCATCATCGGCGTCATGACCATTCTCGGCGCGCTCCAAACGACGATTGAAAAAGGACTTTCCGAACTCGGCACGAACACGTTTCAAATTCAGAAGTATCCTGCAACGCTTTTCGGCGGCGGCGTTGATTGGAACAAATACAACAATCGCCGCAACATAGACTACGACGACGCGCTCACCTTCAAACGCTTGATGGGCAACGACGCGAAAATCGGACTTGAACTTTGGACGGGCGCCAAACAAGCCGTCTATCAAGGCAAAAAAACAAATCCCAATCTCGGTATCGCCGGCGGAGATGCGAACTACATCGCCAACAACAGTTATACCCTCGCCTACGGCAGAAACATCAGCGATGAAGACGTGCTTTACGCTCGCAACGTCGTCGTCATCGGCGACGGCATTCAAAAACTGCTCTTTGAATCGGAAAATCCCATCGGCAGAGAACTGAAATTAGACGGAAGAAACTACACCATCATCGGCGTCTTGGAACTCAAAGGCAGTGCGTTTGGTCAAGGACAAGACAACTTCGCCATTACGCCCATCTCGCGATTTCTCATCAATTACGGGCGCGGCTGGCGAAGCATCAATATCACCGTTCAATCCCCATCGCAAGACGCTTATCAAAGCGTGATGGATAAGGCGATTGGTGCGATGCGCATTGCCCGTAAATTGAAAGCGGAAGATTTGAACGATTTTGAAATCTACGCCAATGATTCGCTCGTTAAGCAGTTTCAAGATTTTGCAGGCGTCATTCGCATCGGTGCATTCGTCATCAGTTTTATTTCGCTTTTAACGGCGGGCATTGGAATTATGAACATCATGCTGGTGAGCGTTACCGAGCGCACGAAGGAAATTGGCATACGCAAATCCATCGGCGCGAAAAAAGCCAACATTTTGTCGCAATTTTTGATTGAAGCCACCGTGCTTTCATTGTCGGGTGGAGTGCTTGGCATTCTCGTTGGCGTGGTGCTTGGAAATCTCGTGGCCGCGTCAATGAACGCACCGTTTGTTTTTCCCGTTGATTGGGCGGCGATTGGTTTGCTGGTCTGTTCAGCAATCGGTGTCGGGTTCGGCTTCTATCCCGCCTACAAAGCCGCATCGTTAGACCCGATTGAAGCCCTGCGATTTGAATAACGTCTCTCCTAAAATCTGGCGCGAAGCCCCAGTCCAAACGTGCTGGGCGAATTCGTGTTGAATTGGTCGTTGCCCGTCCCGACGCTTTCTACGCCGTCGCGATAAAGGTTCGCAAAGCGTGCGGCAAGCTCGACTTGCTTGAAGAGTTGATAGCGCACATTGAGCAAGAGCCGTCGCCCCGTGCCGAAGTGGGCGTAGGTGGTCGCCAAAAGCGGAAGGTCGTATTCGTAAGCGTAAATGGCGGCATCGAAGGCATCGACTTGAAAAACAGCAACACGCGCATCAAGCGAAAGCCGATTTTGAAACGCATCGAGATTCGCTTCTTGATAAATCAGCCACCCGTTGAAAGTTTCTTTCCCGCTCACAAAGGTTTTTTCCACTTGTTTGTATTCCAAGCGCGTGCGCAGGCGCAGTTGCGGCGAGACCTGATAGACGAAATCCGTGCGTGCTCTTGAAAGCGAGACGGGCACGGCGATTCGATAATCACGATTAAAGTTATCGGTTTGTGTGAGCGCGTCTTCGGTGTATTTGCGTTGAACGAGCGGCTCGATGAGCAAATTGCGCGTAGGCTTGTAAGAGACTTGAAAGAGCAAATCGTCGCCCGACCACGCCAGCACCGTATTGGCGTTGATAAAAGGAATACGGAACATATCGTAGTAACCGCGCACGGAAACTTCATCGCTCAATTTCATTTGAACGCCCACATAAATGCCTTCTTCGTTCCGCCCTTGTGAACCGCGTTCAGCGAAAGCATTGGCGTAAGGCGAATAAAATGCTTGCGCGTATTTGCGTGCGAGTAAAATCGTCTTTAATCGCTTTTGAAACTTTCCTTCGATGCCTGCCACGACGGAGTTTGCGTCTTGTTGGAACGAGCGCGCCGCTTCGCCGAAGAGCGTAAAGTTGTAAAGCGAAAAATCCCAATTCACTGATGCCACCGTAATGCGCGAGCCGTTGAAGCGAAATGCATTGGCAATCGTGGGTGCAGGTTGAAACGGCAAGGAAAATTCCGATTCATAAAGCGTTGCGCCGAGTTTGAAAAACGTTTGCGCTGTTCCAAACCCATAACTCAAATGCCCGCCTTTGGTGAGTTGAGCAATGCTATTCTTGCGGTTCAATTCAGTTTCAGTGCGATGTAAGCCAGAGAAATCAATGCTGGTGGTACTGTCGTTAGTGGTGGCGGAAAGGCGATTGTTGGAGTAAAACAAGACCGTCGAGAAGTCGCCGAATTTGAGTTCGGTTGCGGCACCGCGAAAGAAGTTTTGTTCAATGGTTGACGTGTAAAGTCGGAGCGGATTGCGCGAGACGCGCGCCGTCGTAACGGCTTCGGCACTTTTGAAGAATGCGCGTCCGCTGTTGATGGCAAGCCCTTGTCCAAACGAGAGATTGTAATCGCCAATCACGAGCGTGCGCAAGTTGTAAATCTCTCGCACTTGAACGCTCACCGAATAAAAATCTGTAAAGTTTGGCTCGCCGACGTCTTTTTCCGTCAGCGCGGAAACGGCGAAGTTTTCGGAAAGAAAGGCTTGAAAGCGGTTGTAGGCTTTGACCGATGAGCCTTGATAGCGTCCGTTCAAAATGCCTTGTCGGACGGGCGATTCAAAGCCGCTTCGAGCGATGTATTCTATGCGCAGTTGCTCGCCAAGCATGCCGTTTTTGTAATCGCTGATGAACGCAGGCTCAAACGGATTGCGATACAGCCGCGCATCGCCGACGGTAACGAAGCCCTCAATCAAGCGATAAGTTTCTTCGTCCAAAATCGCGCGCAAGGATTCAACGCTGGGAATGAGTTGCACTTCTTTGCGATATGAAAGAATACGCCGTGCGTCGCTCGCCGAAAGAAACGGGATTGAAAGCAGGCGAGAAAAATCCGCCGTGTTGAGATTGACCTTTTGACGTCGCAAGAGATTGAACTGCTCCAAGAGTTCGCTGTTGCCGCTTTGTTCGTCGGAATGGTCTAAAAGTCGATCGAGTGTCTGCGTGGGAATCTCGTCGTCGGCGTCTTGTGCAAGAGCCGAAACCGTCGAGAGTAAAGCAAGGTATATCGCCGCCGCGCAAATTTTTTGAGACAAGTGGAGAGCAGATTTCATTGTATCGAGACGGTGGTTTGGCATTGTTAAAATCGTTAAGTTCCGCGAGCCGCACTTCGGAGAATAACTTTTTCAACGCTAACACGACTGACAATGAGACTGCAAGACTCTGTTCAATTTCTAACAGCGAAACTCCCTGAGGTTTTCTCTTCGGAACGCGTTGAACGCGTTGATGTAACGACGACTGAATCGCTCAAATTTATCAACGCGCTTGGGGAAATTGTGCTCACTACTGCTCCTGGCGCACTTCACGCATCAATTCAATCGCTCCTTGCCAAACTGGCTTCAGCGTGCAAAGCCATGCCTATGCGCGTTCAACAAGTGTGTGCCTACACGCTCTTAGACACGTTCAACTCGAGCCTCTGGACATTGCATCGAAAAGCCTCGCAAACGAGGTCAGAAGAGCATATCCATGCAACGATTTCATACCGATTTCTTTACGAGCAACGCGTGGCGGCAATGACGCACTTGCTCAACGCGCTTCCCGACGTTGAAAGAACCTCCGTTCGAATGAGCGAAGTAACGGAAAAACTTACATTGTTGAAAGAAGATTTCATCGCGTTTGATGAGGAACTGGTTTGGCATCACGCCCTTTACAGCGACAGTATCGCGACGCTTCGCTGGCAATTTTCCGATATGGATTTCTGGCTTGCAAACCCCGATACATGGAAACAGCGTGTTGGAGAAATTGAGCCTCGCTTGAAGTGGAAAGCCGCGTTGGAAAAACAGCGATTCAAAAAATTCTTGCTCTCGCGAAAGTCGCCTAAGTCGAAAACGCCGTTCTATGCCTTGCCAAGCGTGATGAAGCCGATTCCTGAAAGCGAGATGCTCTCTGAAATTGAAGAGTATGAACGCGCTTTATTCAATCATCAAACGCCGAAGCCGATGCGGGAATTCGGCGGCGCGTCGGTTTATGCGCATTATGCGTTTGCTTGTTTGGAGCAAAATCAACCCTTGAAAGCGTTAGCCGCGTTTCGCAAAAACGTGATGCTGAATATCAGAAACGCAGATGCATGGCTGAATCTGGGCGTTGGGAATTTTTTAGCCGGCACACTTCATCGCGCCAAATTTTGTTTCGAAAAAGCTTATGCACTCCGCGACGATGTTTTCACTGCCAACGACTTGGCAGTCGCCTACGCGTCGCTGGGCTTGCGCGACAAAGCCAAACGCCTTTGGAGCAAGTATCTCAAAAATGAAACAGCGATAGAACCAACCTACAACATTGCAACGCTTTTACTTGCGGAAAATAATTTGATTGAGGCTGAAAAACTCTTTCAGTGGTGTGGCGAGCACGACAAAGCACACGGAGAAACCGCGTTCAACATGGCAATCGTTATGGAGCGCGAAGCCAAAGACTTCTTGGCAGAACGCTATTTTACCTTAGCCGCAAAACTCGGCGTCAAATAACGCCGCGCGGCATGAACGAAAACCCTGATGACAAAAAAGCCCGCCATAAACAGACGGGCTTTCAAGTTGATGCCAAATCGGGTAAGCGATGCTTCTCTCAACGCTTACTTATTGACAAGATTTTTAAGTTCAGACCCGGGCTTGAAGCGTGGGACTTTTTTCGCCTTGATTTTAAGGATGGCACCGGTCTTCGGGTTGCGTCCTGTGCGCGCGGCACGCTTCGCGACGCTGAACGTTCCGAACCCAATCAAGGTAACGGACTGACCTTTTTTGAGCGAGGTCTTGACGCCGTCAATAAACGAGTTGACGGATTTTTCCGCGGCGGCTTTCGAGATGCCCGCATCTTTTGCAATTTTTTCTACTAAGTCGGCTTTTGACATAACAGTCTGTAAGTTAAGGTTGTTGAGAAATAAACGACCTCTCAAGAAAATCTCTTGCAAGGCTGGGTGAAGATACAGAAAAAACCGAATAATGCAAGCACTTGTCGCCCGAAATCCCTTGTAAAATAAGGCGATTTCAAGAGACGGCTTTGCGGCACCCTGTTTTTGCGGTTGAAACTGCTTGTCTTATATTTGCAGGCTTTTTTCGGTTTTCAACATCTTCAACACTTACAACGGAGATTCGTCCAAAAATTATGGCAACCACAAGTGATTTGTCCAAAGGAGTTATCATTCGCTTCAACGGCGAACTGCATGTTTGCGAAGAAGTCGTTCATCGCACGCCCGGCAACCTTCGTGCGTTTTATCAGGTCAAAATGCGCAGTTTGCGAAATGGGCGGATAGTGGAAAACCGATTTCGTTCTGGCGAAGAAGTCGAAGTTGTAGAAACGGAGCGCAAAACCTTCCAATACCTTTACCGCGATGGCGATGACTTCGTGCTGATGGACAACGAAACCTACGACCAAACGAATGTGCCATCATCAGCCTTCGGAGAACAAGCAAAATTTCTTAAAGAATCCATGACGGTTGAAGTCGTTTATGCCAACGACGGCTCGATTGTTCAAGCGGAAGCACCGACCTTCGTCGAGCTCACGGTTACCGATACAAGTCCCAGCACCAAAGATGAACGCGCGACGGCAAGCACCAAGCCCGCAACGCTCGAAACGGGTGCCGTTGTGCAAGTGCCGATGTTCGTCTTGACGGGCGATGTTATCCGCATCGATACACGCACAGGCGAATACATCGACAGAGTCAATAAGAAGTAAGCGTGCGTCATGCTTGGCGGCACGTTCGAGCGTGGTTCTAAAAACAAACCTTTATCAACCTTTGTAAAAAACTTTTGGAGGCGAGATGAATCTCGATGACATACAACGACTGATAAAAATGGTCGACGAGTCCGGTTTAGATGAAATGACCATTGAAGAAGGTGAGTTCAAGCTCACTTTGAAGAAAGCGACAGAACCTTCCACATTGCCGGCTACAAGTGCGATGCCGATGATGATGCCTGCGCAGTATTTCCCGCAACCGCCTGCCCAACCGATACAAGCCCCGCAACCTGTGGCGAAACCGACCGATACGCCACCAGTGCCAGTCGATGCTGGTAAAGTCGATGCCGGTAAGAAATACAAAGAAATCCGCTCGCCGATGGTTGGCACATTTTATCGCGCACCTGCGCCTGATGCCAATCCATATGTGCAAGTCGGTGACACCATCACAAAAGGAAAGGTGCTTTGCATTATCGAGGCGATGAAACTGATGAACGAAATCGAGAGCGACATTGACGGCAAAATCGTGAAAATTCTTGTTGAGAACGGCAAGCCTGTTGAGTTCGACCAAGTGCTTTTCTTAGTGGAGTAATGTTCCTTGCCGAACTCATGCGGCTCTCGAGGTCTAACCACAACTTTCTTTTCAATGTTCAAGAAAATTCTGATTGCAAATCGCGGCGAGATTGCTATGCGGATTATTCGCACGTGCCGCGAAATGGGCATACAAACCGTCGCTGTTTATTCCACTGCCGACGCCGATTCGCTTCACATCAAATACGCCGACGAAGCCGTCTGCATCGGTGCGCCGATGAGCAAGGAAAGTTATCTCAACATTCCGCGCATTATTGCCGCCGCTGAAATCACCAACGCGGACGCCATTCACCCAGGCTACGGATTCCTTTCCGAAAACGCCGAGTTTTCCGAAATTTGTCAATCCTCAGGCATTAAGTTCATCGGTCCGTCTCCTGACATGATTCGCGCGATGGGTGATAAGAAAACGGCGAAGGATACCGTTAAGCGCGTCAATGTGCCGACCGTGCCCGGCAGCCCTGGATTAGTGGAAGATTTGAACGAAGCCAAAGAAATTGCACGCCAAGTGGTTTATCCTATTATTATCAAAGCCACAGCGGGCGGAGGCGGAAAAGGCATGCGTGTGGTTCAGCGCGAAGAAGATTTAGAAAAAGCCTTTCAAACCGCACGCAGCGAAGCGGAAAAAGCCTTCGGCAATCCTGGCGTATATATTGAAAAATTTGTCGAAGAGCCTCGCCATGTTGAAATTCAAGTGTTGGGCGACCAGCACGGCAATATCATTCATTTGGGTGAGCGCGACTGCTCTGTTCAGCGTCGTCATCAAAAGTTAATTGAAGAATCGCCCTCGCCTATCGTTAGTGAGGAACTGCGCACCCAGATGGGCGAAGCCGCTATCGCCGCCGCAAAAGCGATTAACTATGAGGGTGCCGGAACTGTGGAGTTTCTTGTCGACAAGTATCGCAAGTTTTACTTTATGGAAATGAACACGCGCATTCAAGTCGAGCACCCCGTAACCGAAGAAGTCTGCGATATTGATTTAATCAAACAGCAAATTTTAATTGCCGCTGGCAAAAGAATCTCTACGCGCAAAGTCGTGCCGCACGGACACGCCATCGAGTGCCGCATCAACGCCGAAGACCCGGATAACGACTTCCGACCCAGCCCCGGCGAGTTGAAAGTCTTTCACACGCCCGGCGGTCACGGCGTCCGAGTTGAAACGCATGCCTACGCTGGCTATCGTATTCCACCCTACTACGACTCTATGATTGCCAAGCTGATTGTTCATGCCCCAACGCGCGAAGAAGCCATTGAGCGCATGCTCCGCGCCTTAGACGAATTCATCGTCGAAGGCGTGAAAACCACAATTCCACTTCACAAAAAAATTATGCAATCTCAACTCTTCAGAAGCGGAAACTTTGATACCAGTTTCCTTGAAAAAGCCCGATTGATGAAAGGGCACTAATCCAGCATCACGCAATCCCCAACAATCGACAAGCCAATTGCACTTCATCGTTGTGCGTTACTCGCCGCACAACTCGTTATACCTTTTCACTCAACCGTTAAATTTTTTTCTAAAACCCATTCATCGTGAAGCGGAATGCCATGTTCGCCTGTAAGTGGAATTGTTGGAGTTTGTTGTCGTTGTCTGTCAATTGCCCCGACTCGGAGTTCTGCCAGATGAAAAGCACGTTTTTGCAAAAAGCGAAGCGCATTGAGATTGTCGTTGCCGATGACACAAGTGAGTTTTTTACAGCCTTTTGCTCGTGCTTCGGCTTCAAGGCTGGCGAGCAGAGATTCGCCAACGCCCATGCGCTTGCGGTTTACATAAAAGCTAGCGATGTGGCAAGCATCGTTCTGGTAATAATACGTGAGCAATCCGACAGGCTCGTCATCTACTTCCGCAATCCAAGCAGGAAGGGAGCGGTGGCACAGAGCTCCGTCGAGTGCGGGCAAATACGCATTCTGGGATTGCTGATTGAGAAAGGCTTCTGCCCATTCTGTATCGGCATCAGTTTTAGGGCGAATCTGTATGAACGCCATATTGCAGTGTATTCTTGATGATTTGTATGTGTTTTTGAAATGTAATACAACGCATACAATCTAATAGCATTTTATGGCTAAAATGGTTGAGTCGTCGCGCAGTGGTAAGTTGCCTCTGAATTGAGAAAGTTCAGACCAAAGGCTTTCGTAAAGTTCTTTGGCGGAAAGCGATTCAGATGAGGTTTTAAACCACTGCACCACGCGCTCGATTTGATACTCTTTGCCTGCTTCGTTGAGCGTTTCATTGACGCCGTCTGTAAACAACAGAAATCGGTCGCCGTGCTCGAGGTGATAGGTTTCTACGGGAAAAGTGGCATGATGCCGAAGTCCAAGCGCAATGGCTTTGGGTTTGAGCAAGCGCACATCGCCGAGATGTTTTTGATGAAAGAGAATCGGTAAATGACCTGCATTGGCAACAGTGAAAATGCGTTTGTGAAAATCGAGCAACAGGCAGGCAAAGCTGACGAACATTTTCGGGCGTGAGTTCTCGCAAATGTCCTTATTGAGTTCGCTCATGAGATTTTCAAGCGTGGTGAAATGGCGCAGTTCGGCGCGAAAGGCGGCTTTGGTAATCGCCATCAGGAGTCCTGCCGCAACGTTGTGCCCCGCCACATCGCCGACCGCGACAATCAACCGCCCGTCGCTAAGCCAAAACGCATCGTAGTAGTCGCCGCCCACTTCAGTGGCAAATTCGCTCTTGCCGTAAAGTTCAACCAAGTCGTTTTGAATGTCGAGCGTCGGCAGAAAATCTTTTTGTATCGTTTGTGCTAAATCAATTTCCGCAGCAAGTTTTGATTTCTCCTCGACGACCGAGCGAATGACGTAGTTCCACAACGAACCGCTGACGCCAATCAAAACGAGGGTCGTGATGGCTAATGCGAATGAAAGCACGTCAAATGAATCAACGGTTCGGGTGTTGATGACGCTCGACGCGCCCATGTAAACGCCGAATAAAAATGAAAGTGGAAAAGTGAGCCAAAAAAAGCGTCGCATCGCTGGAAAGAGAATCATCGAGAAACTCAGCCCCGAAATCAACATGCCAAAAACATACATCACAATTAAGTTTTGATAAGTCAAAAGCGATTTCAGCATCAAATGAGAGAGGAATAGCACAAGGAACGATGAAATGAAAGTTGCTGTCGCCGCCGTCGCGCGCACTTTCAGCGGCAAGGTGAAAAAGAATTGATACTTCTCAAGCAGTTGCTCGTTGAACCTTGAAATGGAAAAACGGCGATGTGATGCGTTCATCTTTTAAGAATTTCCGATGGTTTTCGCACGGCACGAAAAAGGGTTGCAACAACGCCGAAGAGCGCGATGAGCAAACAGCCCTTGGGAAACCAATCCGTGTGGCGCACGTAGAAACTTTCATCATCGTAAAGTTCAACGTCTTCAACGGCGTAGGCTTCTTTCCACCAAGGGATTTCGCCGTAAGCTCGTCCGTATCGATCAATAAAGAGCGAGACGCCCGTATTGGCAGAGCGCGCCATCGCTCGGCGCGACTCGATACATCGCAGTTTTGCAAATGCCGCGTGCTGATACGGTCCGTAAGATTTTGAAAACCAACCGTCGTTGGTAATAACGGTGAGCATCGATGCGCCGCGTCGGACGAAATCCGCCGTGAAGGCAGGGTAAATGGATTCATAGCAAATCAATCCCGTTACTTGAACGCTCTTGTTGGATTTTGTGGTGAAAGAAAAGTTCAACGTGTCTTTGCCTCTGCCCCAACTTGAAATGCCCGCTACTGCAAAAGTGGCTGATGAAAAGAACGGCAAGTATTCCATGTAGGGCACGCGCTCGGCAAATGGAACAAGTTTCATTTTGTGATAGACTTGCGCGTTGCCGTTTGAATCCAGAAGCATGGCGGAGTTGAAGGTATCGTAGTATTGTTGTGCGTTTCGGTCATATTTCGCGCCGAATTGACGCTGCGTGCTGTCGGCGTAATAGGTCGCGTCGGAAAATCCCGTGAGCAATGGCGCACGCCAACGAGCGACGCTCGATACCAATCGCTCCCACGCCTCTGAGCCGCGCTGATACAAAATGAAATAAGGAATCGCGGTTTCGGGCCAAACCACTAAATCCACGCCAGCGCGCGCCGCCGAATCGCTGACAGCAATGTGCTTCTCCAACACTGCCCGACGATTCGAATTTTCCCACTTCGCAAACGGATCGATGTTCGGTTGAATCACCGCGACTTTGATAACGCCCACAGGTTCAGGCTTCGGCAAAAGCAAGACGACGGCTGAATACAAGAGCGGCAAGAAAAAAAGAAGCACAATCGTGCCGTAGAGCATTGAGGGTTGAAGCGGCGAAGGCGATGCAGAAAATTTGAGTTCCAGCAAATTGATGATGAGCACATTGAGCAACACAATCCAAAAACTAATCGCCCACACGCCGAAGAGGTCGATGTATTGAATGAGCCACCAAAGGTTGGCGTGAGAATTTCCGAGCGTAATCCAACCGAATGAAAGTTCTAAATCGAGATAAATCCACTCCCACGCCGTCCACAAAAATGGGAAGAGCCACAACGCCCGATTCCAGCCAAGTATTTTTTTGATGAAGAAAAAAACAACGAAGGGAATCGTCATGAAAAATGTTTGCGCAAAATACATCAAGAACCCGCCGAGAAACGTCGAGAGCGAGACCCACCATACCGACACGAGCGTGAAGCAAAGAAGCGAAAGGTAAGTTGCGCGAAAATACGCCCCGAATTTGTCCAATGTTTTCAAATGCAAGAGAATCGGAACGAAGCCAATCCACGCAAGGAACGGCGCGTGAAAAAACGGATACATCACGAAGGAAAGTCCAAGCAATGCACCGCCCAGAAGCGAAGCGCGGAAAGAGGATAAATGGCTCACAGACAGGAAGGACACAGGCATGGATAATGGTCGCTTTCTGAAATGCGCAATGATGTGGTTAGAAACGACTATTTCGTCTCTTTCTTTCAACGAAAATACGAAAAAGCCTTTGAAGAAAGGACGACAGACGTGTTAAGTTTTCAGCGAAAAAGAGAACGCTCAACAGCGACGGAAGTATCAACGAGTTAATAAGCTGTAAGCGTCAATAAAGTTTTCATTTAATTCAGCAAACAGGAGAATAACATTATGGCTCTCTTTGGCGCAGCAGAAGCGACCGTCGCTCGCTCTGATTACGAAGTCGTCCTCGAAGGCGGCACAAGCACGTGGGGCAAATTAAAAGCCCGTGCCACCATTAACGTTACGCCTGCAATTCCGCTTTTACCGACGGATTTGAATATCAAGCTCAAATGTAAGCCGATTGGCGACAGCAAAGATGTGGTGCGTTTTTCGTGCCTCATTGAGACCGTCGTTGACAGCACCGTCAAGAAGCTCACGGTTGAAGCCGACATCGCCAACGAATCGGAAGAACGCCGCGTGGCGGTCGGAGATGGGGTCGTAACCGTCGGCGACTTTTCTCACGCCTTCTCCTTTGAAGGCTCGGTAGTGAATTTGTATTACTATAAATCCGACGTCATTCGTCGCAATATTCCGAACCCGCGATACCTGCAAGGGCGACAGTTCCACGACATTCTGATGAAAATTCCGCTTGAAAACGACGACCTCATACAGACATGGGAAGCCACACTTTCAGGCATTCGAAATTCAGGACCGAACTTCGGCGACTGGATTCGAGACTTCTGGTTCATCGGACCCGCCTATAACGCCCTTGATGAAGGCGGTCAACGCATCTCCAATTTGGAAGTCGTCAGCATTGGCACACAAGGCACGCCCCAAGAGCCGCTCGGCGTTTCCAACTGGAGATTTTCTAATGCAGGTTCCGGCGTTGTCGATGCGGTTTGCCGTTGGGTTGAACTCTTCCCTGTCGAAAAACTGCTCGGACGCGAAGCGGCTATCGAAGCCTCTTTCCGTTCCGATTCACAGGGCATTGAGGTGAAGGCGGACGGCAATTTGCCCGGCATCTCCATTGATGCAGGCGGCGGATTGCGTAGAATTCTCAACCACCCACTCATTCCGATTATCCATCACGGCATCGTCGGCAAATACAACGAGTTCCGTGTGGATACGCAATTGACCATTACCTTGCCGCCCGGCTTCAAAATTCGCTACGCCGCACCGCAGTATCGAAATCAAGTCGGCGAAACTTACAAATGGTATGGAGGCACTTACGCCAAATGGGTCGAGCATATCTGCAAAGGCGGAACAGGACAATTTGAAGTCCTCTATGCTCAATAAGTTGGCGTGCGCATTCTGAACTTGTTTTTTTACATAGCGGAAACGGGTGATGCCGTCCGCACTACAAGCGCGATGAAACACTCGCATCAAATATCTGCCCGAAAAAAAGGGTTGTGCACCTGAAAAAAGGGCTTCCCAGAAAACGGGAAAAAAGAGACTTGCACAGAGACCGAATGGACGCATTCGGTCTTTTTATTTTGCCCGTGTTCCATATTTGCACAGCGGTAAGAAGTTGAGCATATTTATGCTCAAATTTATGCTCAAATCATTGAAGTCGCATTAAGGGTGCGGCGTCTCCTGCAAGTCAAACGAAAAACACATGCCACAGATTGACCTCTTCAGTTTGCTCGCCATCATCACGGTTGTGAGCGCGATTTTTTCTTACATCAACATTCGCTTTCTGCGATTGCCCAACACGATTGGCTTAATGGCACTTGCGCTCGCGCTGTCGCTCATCGTGATTGTGCTTGGCAAAATCAATCCGGCGGTGTTGGACTTGGTAACAGGAATTATGAACCGCGTCGATTTTTCTGAAATCGTGCTGGAAGTGATGCTCAGCTTTCTGCTCTTTGCCGGTGCGTTGCACGTCGATATGAATAAACTTGCTGAACAAAAGTGGGTCATCTTTTCGCTGGCAACGGTCGGCGTGGTGCTGTCTACGTTCATTTTAGGAACGCTCTTTTTTTATGCATGTCAGCTCTTCGGCTATCCTGTGCCTTACATCTACGCGCTACTTTTAGGCGCGCTCATTTCGCCGACCGACCCGATTGCCGTGTTAGGCATTTTGAAAGAAGCCAAAGTGCCGAAGAACATTGAAATCGCCATTACGGGCGAATCGCTCTTCAACGACGGCGTGGGCGTGGTCGTCTTTCTCTCGATTCTTGAAATCGCAAAGTTCGGCGCAAACGAAGCCACCGTCGGCGATACAACGATTCTCTTTGCAAAGGAAGTTTTCGGCGGTATCGGACTGGGGCTACTGTTCGGCTGGCTGACTTACAAATTGATGAAATCGATTGACCACTATCAAACCGAAGTGTTGCTTTCGTTGGGGCTGGTGATGGGCATTTACGCGCTTGCGCTTGCGCTTCACTTTTCCGCGCCGCTTGCCGTCGTCGCGTGCGGATTATTCATCGGCAACACTGGACGCAACAACGCAATGAGCGAACAAACCCTCGTATATCTGGATAAATTTTGGGAACTCGTCGATGAATTTATGAACGCGGTGCTCTTCGTTTTAATCGGGTTTGAAATCGTCTTACTCACCTTTATTGGCAAATACTTTTGGCTCGGTATGATTACGATTTTTATTTCGCTCTTAGCGCGCTGGATTGCCGTCTACGCGCCGCTCACACTGTTGCGCTCACGCACGAACTTTATTCCGAAAGTGGATTGGATTCTGACATGGGGCGGATTGCGCGGCGGAATTTCCATCGCCCTTGCGCTCTCGATTCCAGCGGAAATGAATCGCGAAGTGATTTTATCAGTAACTTACATCATCGTGATTTTCTCGATACTCGTCCAAGGCTTAACGCTTGGCAAATTGGTCAAACGACTCAATCCAGCATGACGCATCGAATTTTTCTCATCGTCTTTTTTGTGGGCGCGCTTGCCAAGACGCTCTGGGCGCAACCCACCGACACCTCGCTCACGCGCATTGCTGTTACGCGCGACGATTCAGCGAAAGTGCGATTTCTTCAAGACACGTCGGCGCGTCCGCTCGGCGTTCCCGTAACCGTCTTTGGAAGAGAAGTGTTCAGAATTTTTTCGCCGCTCGGCACACTCTCGCCCGAAGAACGCGCAGAGCGCATTAGCCAAACAATTCAGCAACTTGCCGAAGAGGGTGCGAGCGTCGACTCAATTACGATTGTCGATAGCAAATCTCTTACAACTGTGAGAGTTGGAAATCGAAGCGTGCTCACGATTACCGACGACGACGCGCTCTCGCAAGAATCCACCCGACAGGCCCTCGCAGAAATCAAAGCCCGGGAACTGCGCAAATTCTTAATCGACTATCAAGAAGAACTCTCGCTCAAACGCATTCTTATCAATCTCGGCGTGTCTGCGATTGTTTTAGCCCTTCTCTTTGGCTTCTTCGCGCTCGTTTCGTTTCTCACCGACGCGTCGCGAAAGTGGATTAAAAGGAACTTGCTTTCGTGGCTTCCGACGCTCAAATTTCGCGACCTTGAAATTCTCTCGGCGCGACAAGCACTGTTGATTTTAATGAGTTTGGTTGGCGGTGTAGGTGTCGTATTGAAACTGGTGGCGGGATACATTGGGCTGACAATTATTTTCCAACGCTTCATTTGGACGCGCACTTGGGCGGAAGGTTTGCTCAACTTGGTGCTCTCGCCTGCGATTGATTTGCTCAAAAAGTTTTTTGATTATATCCCGAACTTGATTGCCATTGCGGTGATTGTATTCGTGTTTCGATTGCTCATTCGCTTTTCGGATTCTGTTTTTGAGCGCATCGCCGAAGGCAAACTCACCTTTGATAATTTTTACACCGAGTGGGCTGACCCAACGCGCAAAATCGTCAAGTTCGCGCTCTTTCTTTTTGCGGTAATTTTAATTTATCCTTACACGCCGATTGCGGCGTCAACGGCGGCGCAAGGCATCTCGATTTTCGTCGGCGTGCTCTTTTCGCTCGGCTCTACAAGTGCGATCGGCAACGTCATTGCCAGCATTGTGCTGAATTATACGCGCTCGTTTCGAATCGGGGATACGGTCAGAATTGGTGATGTAACAGGTAACGTGGTCGAGAAAACCGCACTCGTCATGCGAATTCGCACGCGCTACAACGAAGAAGTCTCAATTCCCAATACCACCGTCGTTGGAAGCAATGTGATGAACTTTTCCGAAGCGGCGCGACGCGGCGAAATGCTCATTCTGCACTCGACCGTAAGCATCGGATACGACGTGCCGTGGCGAACCGTTCATCAACTGCTCATCGAGGCGGCGTTGGCGACGGAAGACATCGAGAAAGAGCCGCGCCCCTTCGTCTTCCAACTTTCGCTCAACGACAATTACCCCGTTTATGAAATCAATGCCTACACCAAAAAGCCATTGCTTTGGCTCGATACTTACACCAAACTGCACGCCAACATTCAAGACAAGTTCAACGAAGCGGGCATAGAAATTCTTTCGCCGGCGTATCACGTCAATCGGCTGTCGCAGGAAACAACGATTCCGCCCGATTATCGCGCCAAGTCATACGCGCCGCCGCCCATCGACCTTTCCGTCAAACTTCGCAAAACGTCGTAGAAAACTTTGTAATTTTGTCATCTAAATTTTTCGTTGTGAAAGCACCCATCGGTATTTCCATCATCGGCGCGTCGGGCTATTCGGGCGCAGAACTCGTGCGCTTCCTCTTGCGCCACAAAGGCGTGCGCATTGATAAACTCTTTGCACAAGCTTCAGCAGGAAAATCGCTCGCCGACCTTTATCCCGAATTTCGCAATCGATTCGAGAAAACCTTTGAGCCTTACACGCTCGAAGCCACCGCCGAAAGCGACTGTATTTTCATCGCGCTTCCGTCGGGCGAAGCGATGAACCTTGTGCCACCGCTACTTGAACAAGGCAAAACAGTGATTGATTTAGGCGGCGACTTCCGCTTGAAAAATGTTGAGCAGTATAAAGCGTTCTACAAGCACACGCACACGGCGGCGCATCTCTTGCCAATGGCGATTTACGGACTGCCAGAATGGAACGCATCTCAAATCAAGTCGGCGAAACTCATCGCCAATCCCGGGTGCTATCCAACCAGCGCGCTTTTGCCGCTCTTGCCCTTGCTCAAAGAAGGCTTGATTGCTCCAACAGGGATTGTGATTACCTCAATGTCGGGCGTCTCTGGCGCAGGGCGCAAAGCCGACCTTTCGCTCTCGTTTGTCGAAGTGCATGATTCCCTTAAAGCCTACAAGGTCGCCGAACACCAACACTTGCCTGAAATTGCTCAAACGCTGGAATTGCTCACGGGGCAGAAAGCCTCGCTTTCCTTCGTGCCGCATTTGATTCCCATTTCGCGCGGCATTTATACGACGATTCATGCCTCGCTTCAACAGGGCGCAAGCGAAGAAAAACTTTTTGACGCTTATGAACGCTACTACAAGCAAACGCCGTTTGTGCGATATTCCCGTTCAATCATTCCTGAACTGAAAGGCGTGGTCAATACGAACTTTTGCGATATTGGATTTCGGATTTCACCATCAACCCATCAAGTCGTGCTCTGCTCGGCGATTGACAACCTTCTTAAAGGCGCGGCGGGACAAGCGATTCAAAACTTCAATTTGATATACGGATTTAACGAAACTGAATCTCTGCTGTAATGATGAACTCATTTAAGATAATTTCCGGCGGCATCTGTGCGCCCAAAGGCTTCAAGGCGAGCGCGTTACAAGTGCCGATTCGCAAACTCAAAAAAGATTTCGCGCTGATTTATTCCGAAGTGCCTGCCGCGGTTGCGGGCGTCTTTACGCGCAATCGTGCCGCCGCCGCACCGATTGAAGTCTGCAAAGCGCAACTGAAAAGAAGTGCGACGTGTTCGGCGATTGTCATCAATTCTGGCAACGCTAACGCCTGCACGGGCGAAAAAGGCTTACAAGACGCTTGGGCGATTGTGCGTGCAGTGGCAACCGCATTGCACGTGCCCGAATCGCAAGTGATGATTGCTTCCACAGGTGTTATCGGACAACTTTTGCCGATTGAAAAAATGCTTGCCGCCGTTCCGCGCCTCTCGCTTTTGCTCTCGGAAGAAGGCTCAAGTGAGGTTGCCGAAGCGATTATGACCACCGACCTCGCCAAAAAGGAGATTGCAATTGAATTTGAACTTGGCGGAAAAAATGTGCGCATCGGAGCTGTTGCAAAGGGCGCAGGTATGATTGCACCGAACATGGCGACGATGCTTGCTTTCGTTACAACCGACGCGGCTATCTCGCAACCGTTGCTCCAACAGGCGTTGAACATTGCCAATCAAAAGTCGTTCAATCGAATTAGCGTCGACGGCGATGAAAGCACAAACGATATGGCGTTAGTGCTTGCAAATGGACGCGCTGAAAATCCGCTCATTGCCGAAAACAGCCGTGAATACAAGCAGTTTGAAAAGGCTCTGGAATTTGTGCTCACGGAACTTGCCAAAATGATTGTGCGCGATGGCGAAGGCGCAACCAAGTTCGTTGAAATCACCGTCAGCGGCGCGCGAAGCGAACACGATGCCGAAGTCATGGCGCGCACCGTCGCGAATTCTAACCTTGTCAAAACCGCGCTTCACGGCGAAGATGCCAACTGGGGCAGAATCCTCGCCGCACTCGGCTACTCACGCATTGAGTTCCTTCCCGAAAAAGTTGAAATCCGCTTCGGCGACGTGCCAATTCTCAATCAAAATTTTGAAATCGTTTTAGATGAAGCCAAAGCCAAAGCCGAACTTGCTAAGCATGATATAAGTGTGAAAATTAACTTGAACTTGGGAGATGCTTCCGCCACGCTTTGGACGTGCGACCTTTCAGAAAAGTATGTGGAAATCAACGGCAGTTATCGCTCCTGAAACTCGTCTTACTTTTTAAGGGAAATCACTCTCTTCACCTTCAAAAATAATCTCCGCGAAAACTTTTTTCGGAAACGCGAAAAATATTTATGCAAACTCTTGCATAATTATGCAACAGTGTGCATAATTGCATCAAATCAAATTTTGATTGCATTCAAAATCCGATGTTTTGCGTCGGGCTTTTTCTTTCTTGGAAAAACTTTCTCTAAAAAACGAATCGTGTTGCACATGCAAACGGAGTATCTGGTGAGTTGCGACAAGTCGTGGATTGACCTTGATGTCGTGCACAACTTTTTGACGAATTGTCATTGGGCGAAGGGCGTTTCGCGCGAGTTGGTAGAAAAGTCCATTCGCAACTCGCTCTGCTTTGGCGTCTATGAACTGTGTGAGGGCAAGCGGCGGCAGATTGGCTTTGCGCGCGTCATTTCAGACTTTGCCACGTTTGCCTATCTCTCCGACGTGTTTGTGCTGGAATCGCATCGGGGTAACGATTTATCCAAACAGTTGCTCTCCGAAATCATGAAGCATCCTGAACTGCAAGGGCTTCGCCGTTGGATGCTGGTAACGACCAACGCGCACGGGCTCTACGAACAGTTCGGATTTTCCGCGCCGATGAACCCTGAAAAGATTATGGAAATTTTCGTTCCGAATCTTTACGAGAAAGAAGCCGAGCTGCTCGGCTCTGTGAAATCTGCAACAACCTTTAACATGCCTGTTTCTCAATGACGAAGGAAGAAGTACTCATAGAAGCCTTGCCATATATCCAAACCTACGAAGGCAAAACTTTCGTCATCAAGTTTGGCGGCGCGGTGATGGTTGAAGAAACCTTGAAGCAGACCTTCGCCAAAGATGTAACGATGCTGAAAAAACTCGGCATTCACATCGTCGTCGTTCACGGCGGCGGCAAGGAAATCACCAAAATTGCGGACGCACTCGGCATTGAGACGAAGTTCATCAACGGGTTACGCTACACCGACGAGAAAATGCTCGAAGCCGTCTTGATGGGGCTTTGCTCGCTCAACAAAGAAGTAACCAGCCTCATCACGAAAAACGGCGGCAACGGGATTGGACTGTGCGGCACGGATGCGGGACTTATCAAAGCGAAGCGATTGCAAAGTGAAGTGGATTTGGGCTTCGTGGGCGATGTAACGAGCGTCAACACTATGCTACTTGAATTGCTCATGAAGCACGAAATGATTCCCGTCGTTGCGCCGATTGGCATCGGTGAGCAGGGCGAACTTTACAACATCAATGCCGATACAGTGGCATCGGCGATTGCCATTGCGCTCAAAGCCGAAAAGCTCGTCTATCTCTCCGACATTGAAGGCGTGATGGTTGACGGTGCGCGCGTGCCCTCGCTCAATAAGTCGCAATCCAACGCGCTCATCGCCGAAGGCAAAATCTACGGCGGCATGATTCCCAAAGTGCAATCGGCGTTTGAAGCCATTGAATCGGGCGTCAAAAAAGTGCACTTCATCGACGGCAGAATCAAACACTCGCTCTTGCTTGAAGTCTTCACAAGCGATGGCGTCGGCACGGAAATCACGGACGAGAACGAAGTCGCCCGTCTCGTTCCCAGTATGATGGAAGGCGACTTCAATGGGAAAACTTAAACCACAGACGAAACGCGAACTATGAAAGATTTTCTCTCGATTTTGGATTTTACGGCAGAAGAAATTTTTGAGCTTTTTGAGCTCGCCGATAAACTTAAATACGACAGTTCGAAGCCGCTTGCCGGAAAGACGGTCGCGATGATTTTTCAAAAGCCGTCGCTCCGAACCCGCGTCTCGTTTGAAGTGGGCATTGTGCAACTTGGCGGACATCCGATTAGCCTTGCGCAAGAGTCGGTCGGGCTGGGCAAGCGCGAAAGCGTCGCCGATGTAGCACGTGTGCTTTCGCGATACAACGATATGATTGTTGCTCGCGTCTTCGAGCACTCGATTCTAACCGAAATGGCACAACACGCAAGCGTGCCGGTCATTAACGCGCTGTCGGATTTGTCGCACCCGTGTCAAGTGCTGGCAGATGCTTACACCTTACGCCAACACGGCAAACTCTTCGACGGCGTCAAGGTTGCGTTTGTGGGCGATGCAAATAATGTGGCGTATTCGTGGGTTGAATTAGCCTTACGCCTGCCGATTCACTTCGTCTTGGCATCGCCGAAAGGCTACGCGCCAAGTCCCCAGATGCAACCGCTTCTGCAAAGCAGTGCCGTCGGAAAAATTGAAATCGTTCATAACCCGCAAGCGGCAGTGTGGGACGCCGACGTCGTCTATGGCGACGTTTGGACAAGCATGGGACAAGAAGCCGAAAGCGATAAGCGCAAACAAGACTTCGCGCCCTATCAAATCAACACGACCTTGATGGGCTACGCCAAGCCTGACGCCGTTTTTATGCACTGCTTGCCCGCGCATCGCGGCGAAGAAGTAACCGATGAAGTGATGGACTCGCCGCAGTCCGTCGTCTTTGACGAAGCCGAAAATCGACTTCACCTTCAAAAAGCCGTAATGACCAAACTCGTTGAGCATCATTACGCGCCTGTATTTTCTTCAACGCCAAAAGCACAGACGAAAGCCAAAAAGAAACGATGAAAGCGTATTTGATTTTGTTTCAACTGCTCATCACCGTAGAAACAAAACCAAGCGAACCGTTAAACCAACTGGGGATTACTATGGGAAAAGCAGAACGCCAATTAGCCATCAAGGAACTGATTATGACCAAAGACATCGCAAGTCAAGAAGAACTTGCCAAAGAACTCTTGCGCAAAGGCTTTGAAGTCAATCAAGCCACGCTCTCGCGCGACCTCAAAGAACTTGGCATTGCCAAAGTGGTTACTGCTGACGGCGTATGGTATGAACTTCAACCCAACAGCGAAGCGCATCGCTTGAAAATGTTGCTCTCTTACGAGATAGAATCCATTCAATCCAACGACTGCATGGTCATCATCAAGACGCTTCGCGGCAGAGCCTCCGGTGTGGCGGAAATTCTCGACCAACTCGAGCTTCCCGACATTCTCGGCACCATCGCAGGCGACGATACGATTTTCATCGCGCCATCTTCATCAAAGAAAATTCCAGCGATTATCAAACGTATCAAAGAAGCCGTGCTTCAAACGGAGGAAAAGTAGTCACTCAATTTGCACTTGCAACTTTCTAAACGAATCAACCTCAAAAGAATGAAAGAAAAAATCGCCGTCGCCTATTCGGGCGGGTTGGACACATCGGTCATTGCCAAGTGGCTTCAAGAAAAGTATAACGCCGACGTGATTACGGTTTCTGTCAATCTCGGACAGCAAAAGGAGCTCGTCGGAGTGCAAGAAAAAGCCTACAAGACGGGCGCGAAAAAAGCGATTGTCTTGGATTTGCGCGAGGCATTTGCAACCGAATACATTTTTCCCGCACTGAAAGCCGGTGCGCTCTATGAACACACCTATCCGATGGCGACATCGCTCGGTCGTCCGCTCATTGCCAAAGCGTTGGTTGAGGTGGCGCGTGCCGAAAGATGCACCGCAGTGGCGCACGGTTGCACAGGTAAAGGCAACGACCAAGTGCGTTTCGAAGCCGCCATTGCCGCGCTCGCGCCTGACCTCAAAGTCTACGCACCGCTTCGTGAGTGGGAGTTCAAGTCGCGCGAAGAAGAAATCGAGTATTGCCACAAGCACGGCATTCCCGTTAAAGCCACGAAAGAAAGTCCATACTCGATTGACGAAAATATGTGGGGCACTTCGATTGAGTGTGGCGTGTTGGAAAATCCACGCGTTGCGCCGCCCGAAGATGCCTATCAACGCACCGTCTCGCCCGAACAAGCCCCAAATGAAGGCGTTGTCGTTGAACTTGAATTTCAGAACGGCGTGCCGATTTCGCTTGATGGCAAATTGCTTCCGCCCGTTGAACTCATCATGACGCTCAACGAGATTGCCGGCGCGCACGGCGTCGGTCGCTTGGATTTGATTGAAAATCGATTGGTCGGCATTAAGTCGCGTGAACTCTACGAAGCCCCTGCCGCAACCGTGCTTCACTTCGCGCACCGCGAACTCGAGCGACTCACGATGGATAAAGACACCATGCACTACAAAGCCAAACTCGCAAACGATTACGCCGACCTCATCTACAACGGTTTGTGGTTTTCGCCGCTCCGCTACGCGCTCAATGCGTTCGTGGAAGAAACACAAAAGGTGGTAAACGGCGTCATCACGCTTAAACTCTACAAAGGCAACATCATGCTTGTCTCGCGCTGGTCGCCAAATTCACTTTATGATGAACGACTCGCCACTTACACCGAAGAAGACCAATTCGATCACAAAGCGAGCATTGGCTTCATCAAGATTTACAGCCTGCCGCTAAAAACCTATTACCGCATCAACGGCGCGCCGACCGCCGAGCAAGAACTCGTGGCAAAGTAAGTATCGAGACGGAATTAGGGATAAGGTTGATAAACGATGACGTCATTGCAAGCGTAGCAATCCATAAACCCTGATAAATACAGGCGGAGATGGGTTGCTTCACCCAGCTTCGTCGGCTTTGCTACCACATCGATGCTCTCCGAACTTATCATAAAGTTTGAACGCATACTTAATAGCAAAATCATTTGAAGAGGATAGGGTTTTCAAAGTTTTTCATTCGAGTGAAGCGAGGAATCCACTTGACGAGCTCGGCGAGGCTCGCTTATAGATTCTCCGCTCCGTTCCGAATGGTAAAGTCTTATCCTTTCAAGCGATTTGGCATCACTTCGTCCCCATTCGGACTTCATAAATCATCAATAGCGGACGCGAGGCGACTTTTGAAAATCCTGCCTCGCGCATTTGGTCGAGCAGGTTACTTGCGAGGAATTGCTCTGCAAAGGGTTCAAGGAAGAGCGAGGAGCTGATATGACCACCGAGTTTGGCGAGTCCGTCGCCTTGTGCGCCGTCAAAGACGACAAATGCGCCGCCCGGCTTTAAGACGCGACGCGCTTCTCTCATGATGTTGAGCGCGGCATGAAGCGGCGTTTCGTGAAAGAGTAGTGATGCGGTTACAGCGTCAAAAGAATCGTCATCGAAGGGCAAGGCTTCGGCGTTGGCGTGAATGAACGATAGGTTTGGAATCGATTGGGCTTTGAGACGCGCGGCAAACACCATATACGGCGAAAGGTCAACGCCCGTCACAGAAGCCGACGGAAGCCTTGACGCAATCGCGCGCGTTGCCGTGCCCGTGCCGCACCCCAAATCCAGTACCGAAGTTGCCTCGGCGGGAATTGAATTTGCCGTCTCGCTACGCAAGAAATTTTCATTCGGAACGAGAATTTGCTTGGTGATAGGGTCGTAAGTAATCGCGGCATCTTTGTTGAGGTATCCGCCGTCGACGCTGTGGAAGTCTTGTTTGTAGTAATCAGGATAAACGATGGCGGGATTGGCGAGTTTATCGCCTTCGGCTTGAACATCAACGCCGTCAAAGATGCGTTCAGTGAGGAGCGGACGAAGCCAAGTTTCGTTGGACTGCAAAAAATTAACGATGCCTTGTTGCAATGGCGAGAGCGCGACTTTCATACTTCTTCGAAGGTTAGGTTGAATAATCTATACAAACCCCTAAACCTTGTTGAGCGTTCAGCCGTGCAAGGCGGATTACGAGAAAAAGACGTTCAGCGAGCCGTTTTCGTATTTGGCATAATCAGTTTTCTTGCCCACGAGCACATTTGGCAAGACGATATTTTTGCGGAAGTTGTTGACTTCAATCAGCAGTTCATCGCCTTTGACGTTCATCTGCAGTCGGTCGATTTCCACGTTCGGCAAGTAGAGTTTCATCAAATACTTGCCGTTTTCTTTTTGGACTTCTTGGGTGCGTTGCGCCGTGTAGAAGACTTGGGTTGGGCTGGACGTTTTGAAAATTTCAGTTGCCAATTCCGCAAGCGCGTTTGTTCCGATGACTTCCGTTTCGCGGTGCGTCGCGGTGAAGACGGGCGTCGGATAAAAGCACGAGAGAATCATCTCGCGGTATTTCTTCTGCTGAGCAACGAGCGCGTGCAAATAGGGGTCGCTGGTGTTTTCGGGAAAGACTTTATTGACGACGGCGGCGTCGAGCGTGTAGCCGAAGAGGTTGAGATACGTTTGAGCGCGAAGGGCTTCTTTGATAACCATCTGTTCGGGATTGAGCACGATGCGAAACGAGGTTACTTTGGGGTCTTGCAACACTCGATGCAGTTCGCGCATGTGTGAGCCGATTTCAGGCATAAGGCGGAAGATGTTTTTTTTCGGCATCAACTTTTGAATGAGCGGATAGGCGAAACTGATGGTCTTCATGTGCCATGTGGCGACTTTTTCAGTGTACCACTGGTAGGATTCTGGGAGCGCGAGCAAACGCATGGTTTCGCCGGTCGGGGCGGCATCGACGATAATGACGTCGTATTTGCCAGATTTTTCAGCCAGCCAAATATGGCGCAGGCTAATCATTTCTTCCATGCCGGGCATGATAGCCAGTTCATCGGCGACGATTTCCGATGCGCCGCCTTGCATAAGAATTGTGGAAAAATAGTCGTGAAATTCCGACCAGTTTTTGCGAATCTCTGCTAAGATGTTGACTTCCGCCGCGAAGAGATTTTTCTCGATTTCAATCGGCGTATCGCTGAGGTCTCTGCCGAGTGCGTCGGCGAGGCTGTGGGCGATGTCGGTGCTTAAGATCAAAACGCGCTTGCCTTCTCGAGCGGCTCTTACGGCGGTGGCGGAGGAAATGGTCGTTTTGCCGACGCCGCCTTTGCCGAGATAAAGTATGATACGCATATCGATTTGCCTTTCTTTTGTGCACCGTCTCTCGACGGTGGTCATTCAACTTTTGAAAACTTTTTGCTTTATCAATTCTTTTAGGTTCGCTCGACTCGAATTTTGATTTTCTTTTTGCGCTCCGTCGGTTGTGCGTCGGATTGTGGCGGGTCTTCTCCGCTTTCGCTGGGCGGCGTTGAGAATCCTTCGGGCGAAGTTGCGCGGGTTGCGGTTTGTTGCACCAAACTAAACGCTTTGAGCATTGTGCCTAAGAGCCCGTCGTTTTTGACTGCCGTTGCAATCGTTTGAATGACGACGTTTTGCGCTTGTGGATTTTCGGCAAGGTTCGTAATCAGTTCGTTGAGTGCGTTGAGCGATTCCTTCATGCGCTCAGGCATTTGGGCTAAATCTTTTTTGGCTTGTTCACGATACTGTTCGGGAATGTTGCTCAAAATGTCTTTTGCAATGGCTTCGGCGCGTTTGAGCGAAACCCTATCGAGTTTGGAAAACATGCCTTCAAAATCGGGTGTCGGCGGTCCGAATCTGCCGCGCGGCTCATTTTGAAGGAACTCCGCCGAGTAGCCGTTGTGTCCGTTTTTGTGGGCGTGAGTTTGTTGAAATTCTCTTTCGTTGCCTGCTCGATATCGTTTGAGACGCGAGAGCATATCGTCGCCGTAAAACATGGTGTTATGAACAAACTCAACATGAGGGGCTTCGGTTTTCTCAGCGGGAGGAGGTGCATCGGAGGCGATTTTATCGGGAATGACAACGGTTCTAAACGATAAGTTTTTGCAAGCGATGTCGCAGAGTTTTTCGGCAACGTGTTTGGGCAACTCGTGTTCAAAATTTTTACCGACAGAGGTTTGAATTTCGGCGTCGATGGCGAAGTGAAGTGCGACGATTTTTTCGGCTTCGTCGGTCGGCACGAGGTCAAAAATCAAGCAGAGTGGTTCTTGTTTTTTTCGTGAAATGGTCAGGTTAATCGCGGCAAAGCCTTCGTCGGTGTGTTTGGCAGATACGCCGACGACGGTAAGTGGAAATCGGTCTAAATAATCTTTATGAATGCCGCGCGCCCAGAGGTAGATGGATTGGTCTGAAAAGATGAGGTAGTCGTGGAATGCCAAGCCGCCCACGCGTTCATTTTTGGCGGCGTAGAAAATCCCGTCGAAGAAGGCTATCGGCGTCTCGTTTTCCCGAAGTAAATTTTTCTCAAAAAACTCGCGAATATGCGCAAGGTCGGCGTGTGCCGCCGCGTAGAGTTTTACTTCACTCATGGATTTACTCCTTAAAAATTTACTTCACAGAACTTTACTTCATGAAAACAGAGGCACTTCAAGGCAACGCCCAACACTCGATTTTGAGCGTTGCCTTTTGGTGCGCGTCGAGACGCGAGTGGACTACTTGCTGAAACGCGCTTCGATTTCCTTGTCGCGTGCCGCCGTAGAACTGCTTTGTCCCGTTGCAAATGGGCTTGAGCCACGCATTGCGCCGCCGCCCGTCAAGCCGCCGTAAAGGTTTTGGTTCAGGCGCAGTGTGCCTTTTGCAAGCGCATCAAAAATTTGACCGCCTGTGTACCAGTGACCTTCAAACATGTATTCCGAAATGCGACCAATGCTCACAAGAACATCGGTGATTACTCCTCCGCCACCTGCTGGCATAGTTAAGTCCTCCAATGATTTAAGGTTAATGAAACGTCAGTTTGAACTACTACAAAAAAACTTATGTGCCGCCGTTTGCGCCGTCTTCCTTTTTCTTAATCGGAATGGCTTTTGACGGTGCCGGCTTTACCGGAATCGGTTCGGATTCCGTTTTGGCTTCGGGTCGCTTGATTTTATCGGTTTTGACCTCAAAGCCCAAGATGGCTTCCAGAGAACGCGCCCCCAGTTTTTCGCTTGCGCCCGGTCGGGTGAAGTCGGCAAACGAATACGAGGTGTCTGCAATCGCTTGAAACGTGTTCGTAAGCGTATGGAAGACGGTATCGATTGCGCCCAAGACGAAGAACGTGGCTTGTTCAGGCAAGTCCATCTTCTTGAACTCTTGTTGCCAATTTGGATTCGGCATAGTGGTCGTCCTTTCGTTTAGCGTGCCGTTTTGCGCATTAGCATCAGGCTTTTTTCGGTTCTTCTTTTTTGGGTTCTTCTTTTTTGACTTCTACTGGCTTGACGGGCTCTGCTTTTGCGCCGCCTTTGGCTAAGTCGGAGACGGTTTTGGAGACGGTGCTTGCCGCTTCTGCCGCCATTTTGGTTGCGCTTGCCGCCGCTTCGCCTGCGGTCTTGACAATGCCTTCGGTAGCACTGTCGACGCTCTTAGCGACGTCTTTAACGACGGCACCTGCCGCTTTGCCCGCATCTTTGACGGTGATGACCACGCGGTTGACTGTTTGCGCCGCCGTGTTCGCACTTTCGCCCGATATGCCAAGATTCTTCGTTACGGTTTCAACCGTTGAGGTTGCCCCTTCAACGACGTCGCCGATGAGATTCAGCGTGCCAACAATGGCTGATTGTCCCGTAAGGACTGCCGCTTCGGCAAGGAAGCCAAGCCGTTCTGGCAACGGCATTGCTTTGAATTCCTCGCGAAGTTTTTGATAGGTCTCTGTCATTGCAGTAAAAAGTTTGATTTAAGAGTTAAAGTTTGGTTACATCGAATCCGTTACATGGCTTGCAAGCTAAACCACTTTTGCCACTGACCCCTGCAGCGAGAAGTGCATTGAAAGCCACTGCCCTTTGAACTTTGCGTCATCGGGCTCAATGCCCGCAAGTGTTACAGGCAAGGTGATGATTTTGCGTTGATTGCCAATTTGAATAAAAAGCTCATCGCCCGACACCCAACTGTCGATTTCTTCGGGATTGGCAAAAGGCAATTTCAGCAAGAGCTCGCACGAGTCGTCGTGTCGCACAAATTGAATCGGCGTTTCGTCATACATCATCGCCGCTGGATTCTCATCGCCATACACATCTTGCGCCAAGCGTTCCAATGCTTTCAGCCCGACGACTTCATCGTCATACATTTTCACTTTTTTAATGGGAAGCGGCGTAAAGGCTTCCTCGATTTCATTGAGATAGCGACGCTGAACTGATTTCCACTTTTCCAAGTAACCGCTGTCTTCATCTTCAGCAAGAAGTTTGTTGACCGCAACCATATCAACTTTGAAGCCATACAGATTCAGATAGGTCAGCGCGCGCATCGTTTCTTTGATGACCATTTTTTCGGGGTTCATCACTAAACGCACGGAGGCTGTATCTGCGTCAGTCAAAATTTCCTTTACGCCGTCTAATTGTTCAAAGAGCGTATCAATTGATGTCATGACTTCTTCGGACGGAACAACGTGGGCGAACTTATCGGACATTCTCGAGAGTGGACGCGCAACGGGCTTCAAGACATACTTTTCAAGTGTGCGCGCCAGTTTTACGCCCCAGTTCATCGCTTCGGGAAGCGAGAGCAGTCGGAGCGTTTCGCCCGTCGGTGCCGTATCCAAAATCAGCGCGTCATACTTGCCCATCTCTTTATACCGCTTGACGCGCATCAGCGAAAAGAGTTCTTCCATACCTGGCAAGACCGTCATTTCATCTGCCATAATTGCCGGAATACCTTGCACCGTCAACAGTTGCGAGTAATAGGCTTGAACGGCATGCCAATTCTTTTTCAAATCTTCGTAAGCATTGACTTCAATCGCCCATAAGTTCTCTTTGACCAGCACAGGCTCTGCATTGAGCTTCTGCTCAAATGAATCTGAAAGGCTGTGTGCTGGGTCGGTCGACATGATGAGCGTCTTCATGCCCATTTGCGACAGACGCAATGCCGTTGCGGCAGAAATGCTCGTTTTTCCGACGCCGCCTTTGCCTGTAAAAGTAATCACTCGCATAACTTCTAACGATAATGTTGAACAGCCCCTTTTGCGTTGTTTCTCGCCAAAGGGTATGGTTTTCGGAAATAAGTTACGTCCAAACCGAGAGTGATTACAACGTAAAAATTCACTTTGAGAAGATTTTTGGCAAATCACAGGTGGCTGTAAATGCTTGTGGGACAAGGGTTTTCGGGCGGTGCTGTTGTAAATCGGCTAAATCGTCTATTTGAAACCTTCCATGAAACCGCTTGCGGCTATCGACTGGCTTCAATGAGTTCGGCGGCAGATTGCAAAGCCGCTTCGGTAATGTCCGTTCCCGATAAGAGCCGCGCGACTTCTTTTTTATGCTCCGCTTCGGAAAGCACTTCGACGGTGGAGACCGTGCGCTGTTTGATAGAAGTCTTGCTCACGCGGAAGTGCACATCTGCCATTGCCGCAATTTGCGGAAGGTGCGTGATGGCAATGATTTGATGGTAGCGCGAGAGGTCTTTCATGCTGAAGCCAACGGCTTGCGCGATTTTTCCGCTCACACCAGTATCAATTTCATCGAAGACGAGAATCGGCAATCGGTCAGATTTTGCAAGCACGGTTTTCAAGGCGAGCATGACGCGCGAAATTTCTCCGCCCGACGCCACCTTTATGAGCGGTTTAACATCTTCGCCGAGGTTTGTGGAAATCAAGAACTCGACTTCGTCGTAGCCATTGGCGTTGGCGGCGTAGCGTGTGCCGTTGATGAGAATGTCGCCGTCCTTATCGGGCGAGGCAGAAAAGCGCACTTCGAGCCTGCCTTCGGGAATGCCGAGTTTTTTAAGTTCTTCAACAATCGCACGTGAGAGCCGCTTTGCAGTTTCCTTGCGTTTTTGTGAAAGCCGCTCGGCAATGTCGGAAAGGCTGTCTTGCTGTTCGCGAATGCGCTTTTCCCACTTTGAGATTTCTTCTTCGAAGTTTTCAGCAAGTTCGACTTCTTTGGCGATTTGCTGGCGATAGGCGAGCACGTCGGCAAGTGTGCCGCCGTATTTCTTTTTGAGCGTGGTGAGCGCGCTCAATCGCTCGCGCAGTTCTTCCAAGCGTTCAGGGTTGAAATCGATGCGCGCGTTGTAGCGTTGAACAAACTTTGTGATTTCATCAACGAGGGCTTGGGCGGTTTGGGCGTCGTTTGCAGAATCCGTAAAACTTTTATCGATGCGGGCAAGGTCTTGGAGAATGTTGCGTGCTTCGACAAGTCGGTTGTGAACGCTGTCGTCGTTGGCGTAAAGAATTTCGTGAAGCGTATTGGTTGAAGAAAAAAGCCGCTCTGCGTTCTCGAGAATTTTCTGTTCGGTTTGAAGCTCGTCCCATTCGTCGGGTTCGGGTGCGACGCTATCAATTTCTTTGAGTTGAAATTCGTAGAAGGCGCGCTTTTCGCGTAAGTTTTTTTCTTTGTTACGCAGTTCTTCGAGTTTGGCTTTGGACTGTTTGAGCGTCAGAAAGAGTGCGCGGTATTCTTCGACCAAGCCTCCCAATCCGCCCGCGTCATCAAGCAAGCGAGTGTGTGAATCGACTTTCAAGAGCGATTGATGCTCGTGCTGTCCGTGCAAATCAATACACAGTTCTCCGACGCTATGCAGAAGCGAGAGTGTTGCAGGCGAGTCGTTAATGAAGCATCGCGTGCCTTTTTGTGAAATTTCGCGTCGCAAGATGACTTCATCGCCGGCGTCAATGTCGTTTTCTTTGAGCAGAGTTGCCACACGCTTGTTGTTGGTAACGTCTATAATGGCTTCGATGATGGCTTTGTCTTCGCCTTTGCGAATGACATCTGTCGAGGCTCGCTCACCCAAGACCATTTTTAGCGCGCCAATCAAAATTGATTTGCCCGCACCAGTCTCGCCAGTAATGATGTTTAAGCCACTTCCGAACTCAATTGTGAGTTCATCAATCAGGGCGAAATTTTTGACATAAAGCGTTTTGAGCATATCAGGATTAAAACTTGCGCGGCGAAAATAGAGTCGTTAAGGCATGTTTGCAAAACGACTTATTGAGATTGACGTTTCAAACGCCGCTCTTCGAGCCATTCATACACAGTTGGCAACACAAACAGCGTGAGCAAAGTTGATGTTATCAAGCCGCCAATGACAACGGTCGCCAGCGGTCGCTGAACTTCTGCGCCCTCGCTTGTGGACAGTGCCATCGGCAAGAAGCCTAAACTTGCCACAAGTGCCGTCATGAGCACAGGTCGCAGGCGCACTTTGCATGCATTCAGAATCGTTTTTCGTAAGGCTTCTTGTTGGAATTTCAACCGTTCATTGATGTAACTGACCAATACCACGCCATTCAGAACCGCAACGCCAAAGAGCGCAATAAACCCGATGCTGGCTGTAACCGAAAGCGGCATGCCGCGCAAGAGCAAGGCTAAAACGCCACCCACCAACGCAAATGGCAAGTTCGCAAACACAAGCATGGCATAGCGCGCCTCGCCAAACGCCGTGTAAAGCAACACAAAAATGATGAACAGCGAAAGCGGCACCACCAGCGTCAGACGCTCTGTCGCTCGCGCTTGATTTTCAAACTGCCCGCCATACACAATGAAGTATCCTGTCTCTAACTTCAATTCGGCATCCATGCGCGATTGCAGGTCTCGAACATAACTCGATAAATCGCGTCCCTCAATGTTGCACTCGACAACCAATCGGCGTTGGGTATGTTCATGGCTCACTTGCGCTGGTCCTTCTTCCAGTGTAAGCGTGGCTAATTGGCGAAGCGGCAGACACGACGCCGTGTTTGGAATTGCAATCATGAGGTTGCCGATGTCGTCAAGGTCGCGCCGTGATGACGGGTTATAGCGCACTACAACAGCAACGCGACGCTGTCCCTCGAAGACTTCGGTTGCCACCTTGCCGCCGAGTGCCGTCTCAATCGCCATTTGAACATCTTCAACGGGAATGTTGTAACGCGCAATTTCTTCGCGGTCAATTGAAATGTTTAGATACGGTTGTCCAGAGACTTGCTCGACCAAGACGGACGCTGTGCCTTCTATTTCGTGCGCGATTTTCTCTACGGTTTCTGCATAGCGTTTGAGCTTTGTGTAATCCTCGCCGAAAATTTTTACGGCGACATCGCCCTTTGCGCCTGAAACCAGTTCATTGACACGCATCGCAATCGGCTGTGTGAAGTTGAGGTACATTCCGCTTGTATGTGGCGCAATCGCGTCGCGCATGGCTTCAATCAATTTCGGCTTCGTCAGTCCTTCGCGCCATGTGCGCTTGTTGTTCAGCATCACGAACACATCGGTTTCATGAATGCCCATATAGTCGTTGGCAATATCGGGTCGACCCGTTTTGCAGACAACGGTTCTGACTTCGGGAAATTGTTTCAAGACGGCGGCAACCTTTTCGGCTTGTTCTATGCTTTCCGAGAGCGTAATTGAGGGCAAGCGTTTGAGTTCAATCAAGATGTTGCCTTCGTCTAATTCAGGCACGAACTCGCCGCCCATAAACGGCACAGCAGACAGCGCAAGCGTGAGCGTTGATACGGCAATGAGCATCGTGCGCTTGCGATGAGTCATCGCCACAGAAAGCCAATGCACATAACGCGGATAAAGCCATGTGAGCAAGGGATTTTCTTTTTCTTCAACTCTGCCGCGCAATGCCAGCGATGCCGCCATCGGCACGAAGGTCAATGCCAAACAGAGCGACCCCAACACCGCAAAACCAACCGCCAAAGCCATCGGCGCAAACAGTTTACCTTCCATGCCTTGAAGCGAAAGAATCGGCACATAAACCATCACAATAATCAGCACCCCAAAAAAAATTGGACGCGCCACTTCTTTAGCACTTTCAAGAATGGCTTGCAGGCGTTCTTCGTGGGGCTTGTGATGAAGACGCCGCACGATGTTTTCCATCATCACCACCGAGCCATCGACGACCATGCCGAAGTCAATCGCGCCCAGCGACATCAGGTTTGCCGAAAGTCCAAGTCCGTTCATGCCGATAAACGTGCACAGCATTGAGAGCGGAATCACCGCCGCGACAATCAGTGCCGCGCGCAAGTTGCCAAGCAGTGTAACCAACACAAGCACCACGAGCAAGCCGCCTTCGGTGAGGTTCGTTACAACGGTGCGAATCGTGCGCTGAACCAGTTCGGTTTGGTCGTAAAACGACTCGATATAAATGCCCTGTGACGAAAGCGTGCGATTGAGCGCGTCGATTTTCTCTTGAATGCGAGCAATCACCGCGCGAGAGTTTTCGCCGCGCATCATCATCACAATGCCAGTAACCATTTCGCCCTCACAATCGCGCGTAACTGCGCCTTGCCGAATCTCCTCACCAATCTTGACTTCGGCAACATCGCGCACGTAAATCGGCACATTGTCAGTTGCCCGAATCAGCGTCAGTTCTAAATCGCGCAGGCTCTTTGCCTGACCTAAACTGCGAATGATATACTGCTCTTGATTCTTCTCAATGTAATTGCCCGAGACAATCGAGTTGCCGCGCTCGAGTGCCTGAAACACTTCGCCAATCGTAACCCGAAATGCCTGTAATTTCAAGGGGTCAACGACCACATGGTATTGCTTGACGAATCCGCCAAACGAATTGACTTCGGTAACGCCAGCGACCGTTTTCAGTTGCGGTTTAATCACATAGTCTTGAATCGTGCGCAACTCCATTGGCGTGTAACTGTCGCCTTTGACTTGATACTGATAAATTTCGCCTAACGCCGACGACATCGGTCCCAGCATCGGTTCAGAAGCCACAGGCGGCAACGCGCTACGCACCGTTGTCAGGCGTTCCAAGACCAATTGCCTCGCAAAAAATTTATCCACATCATCTTCAAAGACAATCGTTACGACCGATAAGCCATACTTTGAGATGGAACGCAGTTCAAGCGTTTTAGGCAAGCCGTTCAGAGCCGTTTCTATTGGATAGGTTACAAGTTTCTCGACTTCAACAGGCGAAAGTCCTCGCGCTTGTGTAATGACTTGCACTTGGTTGTTGGTTACATCAGGAAGCGCATCAATCGGAATGTGTTGGAGCGAATACAAGCCGATTGCTGCCAGCACAACGATAAGCCCTGCAGTCGCAAGTCGTTCTTTGAGCGAAAATTCAATAAGTCGGTTAAGCATAGCTGTTGCGGTTTAATCTTCGGCAAGTTCGCTGGCTTTCCACTGCGATTTCAAAAAGAAAATGTTTTGAGTGGCAATTTTGTCGCCTTCGTTTAGTCCTTCTACCACAACGCTGAACGTGCTGGTTTCTTCGGCAAGCTTGATGTAGCGGGCTTCGAAGGTGGTGTCGCTCTGTTGCACGAAAGCCACGCGCCGCTCGCCATCAATTCCAATGGCACGGCTCGGCACAACCAATTCAGGTTGCTCGGATTGAATCGTGATGGACATTTCCGCATGCATAGAGGGTTTGAGTTTGTGATGGGGATTGGGGAGCAAGACGCGCACTGGCAAGGCGTGTGTGATTTCATTGACGATTGCGCCGACACTGTGAATTTTTCCCACGAAGGTTTCCGAGTGAAACGCGCCGAACTTCACCTCAACGGATTGCCCGACGCGCACTTTCCCGAACTCTGGCTCAAAGACATTGCCAATCAGCATCACTTCATCGAGTCGCACGATTTGAAACAGCGGCTTGTTGGGCTCGACATAGTCGCCAAGCGTAACAAATCGTTTTGCAACAACGCCAGAAAGATTTGCGCGAATCAACACACGCGTAACCGCGCTGTCAGGGGTGGCTTTGATTTTCTCGAGGTCGGCTTTTGTAAAACCTGCGCCAAAGCACTTCGACTGTGCGCCAAAGAGTCGCGCTTCGGCAACGCGCAACTCCGCTTGTGATTCCATCAAGACTTTTTCGGAGAGGATATTTTCTGTCGCGATTTTTTGTTTGCGTTTGTAATCGGCGTCGGCAAGTGCGAATGCAACCGTGCTTTCGAGAAATTCTGCAACGAGATTGGCAATGGTCGCGCTTTCCAAGATGGCTAATGGCATGCCTTCGCGCACAAGGTCGTTTTCATTGACAAACAGTTTTTGAATACGTCCAGCGATGTTTGCGCCTACAAAGGCTTGACCGTTTGGGCTGGCGAACACGTCGGCGGGAATTTTGATGTCGTAGCGAAAAGGTTTGCGCTCGACTTTGTATAGACCGAGTTCCAACTTTGCCAGCCGCTCACGCTCAATGTAAATCGTGTTTGGCGGGCGTTCCGCTTGCGCTTTTTGATTGAGCGATGGCGTTTGCTGGTTTTGGCACGCGGCGCAGAGCAAGGCGGTAAGCAAAAATCGTTTAAGCGTCATGGCTCGTTCAAGTTGATGATTCCTGTGGTGCGGAGCAGTTCCGCGTAGGCACGCTCGGCGTTGAGGCGTTTTTCGAGGGCGTTTTTTTCAGCGTCGAAGTAAGCACGTTTGACGTCGAGATACTCGATGTAGCCGATGTTGCCAGTTTGCAGTTGGCGTTCAGCGGCAGTGAAAGCGCGTCGAGCATAAGTGAGTTCTTCTTGTATGGCGCGCTCGGCTTGCAGACGTGCCGCTTCGTAGCGTGAGACGGCATTGCGCCACTCGGTTTCAACTTGCCGTTGGAGAAACTGGGCTTCATAGCGTTGGGCATGCTGAAGTGCCGATTTTTCGGCAATCTCACCGCGCTCGCCTAACCAAAACCAGAGCGGCACCGATAGCGCAATTTCTCCGCCGTAAAAATTTTGATGCGGGTTAAACGCAGGGGTAAATCGCTGTTGAAACACCGTCACGCGCACAGACGGAAAGAGCGCATACACTGCCGCTATGTGTGCCGCTTCTGCTGATGCTTGTTTGGCTTTCAAGGCTTTCAGCAAGGGACGCGAGTCGTTCATCGTTTGTGCAAGCAGTTCTAAATCCACTTGTTCAAAACGCTCACGCAGCGAATCACTCACCGTGATGGTTGCATCGGCTGCCTCGCCAAGTTGCAAGGCAAGAATGCGTCGTGATTCGACAAGTTTGGTTTGTGCTTCGGTCAAAGCATTTTCCGCACGCACCACCTCTGTTTGTGCTCGTAGCACTTGCAGTTCAGAAACTTCGCCAATGTCATAGAGGCGTTTGGAGATGTCGTAAAAGCGTTGCGAGACAGCGCGATTCTCTTGACTCAATCGCTCGATAGCAGTCGCAAATGCAACTTGCATATACGCCATGCGCACATCGGCGGCGATTTGGCACTTGAGTTCTTCTGTCTCGCTTGCCGCAGCAGAGGCAAGGCTGGCTTGCGCACGCATGCGGTAGTAGGTTGTTAGCGGGAACTCTATGCCTTGCGACAACTGCCATCGCCGAACAACCTGATTATCCGTCGGCGAGTTGAGCATATCTTCGGTGTAGTATGAAATCACGGGCTTTTCAGGCGAAAGCGTTATCAGCGTTCTGGCTTGCGCGCTGGCTTGAAGCTCAACTTGACGTTTGAGCACAAGGTTTTGCGTCAAGGCGCGTTCAAGTGCCTCGCGAAGTGTGAGCGGCTGTGCGAGTGCCGCTTCTGCACATAAAAGCAGTAGAAGACAAAATCGTATTTTGAGCATAGTTCAACAGTGGAATTAAGGTCAGACCTAAATGCCGAGTGTTGAATCGATGCTTAAATGCGAAGTGGAATCATTGAGGGTTGATGTGGGTCGTCTAAATCGGGAGCAGTGTCGAGGGCAAGTTCAGTGCGAAACGTCTCTTGTTGCTCAACTGTGTTCGCGTAAGCGAGCCAGAGCACAGTGCACAGTTCGTCCGATGCTACTGCAATGATTTTTTGGAGATGTTGGGTATCAAACTGGGCTTGATATTGCGCGCCACAGATAGGGCAATTGGTCGCGTGGCAGTCGTGTTTGTGCGCGTAGTTCAGAACCGAATGGTCAAGCCACTTGTCATCAACGATGCAACACACCGTCGAGGCGGCAAAGAGCGTCGCCATTACGAAGAAAAAGATGCGTTGCGAAATCGTTTTCATTTTGCCAAGTGATTTTAGCATTTCAAGTTACAACTTGCGCTTCAAGTTACAACTTGCGCTTTCGCCTCGCAAGCCTTTGGCGCAATTCTGATTTAGACGCAATCAAATTCAACATACATGACAACCTCACGAGCAAACACACCAGAACCTCAATTAGACTTCACGCCAGAGTTTCGGGACGCCTACAACTTGATGGAGCATTCATCAGATTGCCTGTTCATCACGGGCAGTGCAGGAACAGGAAAGTCGACGCTCCTCAATTATTTTCGCAAGAATACAAAGAAGAAAGTTGTCGTGCTTGCGCCAACGGGCATTGCCGCGCTCAATGTTGGCGGACAAACGATTCACTCATTTTTCAAATTTCCGCTTGGCGTGGTTACGTCAAAAAACATTCACGCCTTTCCGCGCACTGAGTTCTACAAGGCAATTGATACGATTGTCATTGATGAAATTTCAATGGTTCGCGCCGACATCATCGATGGCATCGACTACTTCATGCGGCTCAACGGACGCGATAAGAAAAAACCCTTCGGCGGCACGCAGATGATTTTCATGGGCGACCTCTTCCAACTTCCGCCAGTAGTCCCAAGCGACGACGAACAAAGCCTCTTCCTGTCGCTGTATCCATCGCCATATTTTTTCAGTGCGTCCGTGTTTGAAAAAGTCCTGCTTCGCATCATTCGCCTCAACAAAATTTTTCGCCAGCGCGATGTTGGGTTTATCGAGCTCTTACAAGCCATTCGCACCAATCAAGCAACCGAATGGCATTTGAAGCAAATTAACGCCCGCGTCCAGCACGATTTCGCGCCGAATGAAAACGATTTCTACATCACGCTCACCACGCGCAACGACATCGCCGATAAAACCAACACTGAACGGTTGAAGTTGCTCAAAGAACCTGCAAAAGTCTTCATCGGTGAAATTGAAGGCGACTTCAACACCAAACTGCTTCCTACCGATGCAAACTTGACGCTCAAAGTCGGCGCACAAGTGATGTTTGTAAAAAACGACCCTGACGGACGCTGGGTCAACGGCACGATTGGCAAAGTGTATGAGATTCTTCAAAATACCGTCAAGGTGCTTGTAGAGGAAGAGGGCAAGCGGAAACTTCTCACGGCGGAGCGCGTCAGTTGGGATATGTTTCGATACGAATTCGACGCCCAAAAAAAAGAGATTATTTCGGATACAGTCGGCTCATTCACGCAGTTTCCGTTGCGGCTTGCGTGGGCGGTTACGATTCACAAAAGTCAAGGTAAAACTTTTGACAAGGTCGTGATTGATTTGGGAAACGGTGCATTTGCACACGGGCAACTTTATGTCGCGCTCTCGCGATGCCGCTCGCTTGAAGGCATTGTGCTTAAATCGCCAGTTCGCTTGCGCGACATCATTGTCGACAGTCGGATTGTCGAGTTTATGAATCAATTGTAGCAGAGTTTTTCTCTCTTGCCTTCATTTGGAACGCCTCACCCACATTCGCGGTTTTGACTGTTGCTTGATTTTTCGGCGTATCTCTCGTTCCAAGTCAGATTAAAAACCTTCCGCCGATACATGCTGTAATTTGGCTGAAAATTTCTCGTAATCATTCGGAAAACCGTTTAACTCATTTGCATTGATGTTATGTCAGATTCGCCTCTTGCCTTGAAGAGTCTCTTGATGACTGTTGTTTTGCTCTCGATTCATTTGTCGCTCTTAGCACAGGGCGTCGGCACGATTCGCGGAAAAATCATCGACGAGAAAACGCGCGAGCCGCTTACAGGGGCTGTGATTCGTTTGGAGAAAACCCAATACGGCGCGATTTCCGACGTCAATGGAAACTACACGATTTCCAATGTTCCCGCTGGTGATTACATCATTAAAGTCTCACTGATTGGCTACGAAGAAATTGAAGAAGCGCACGATGTTGAAAGAGGAAAAACGCTCGTTGTGAATTTTAACTTGCGCGAAAAAGCCATTGAGTCCGAAGAAGTTCAAGTGATTGCCGACGCAACGCGTCAACCGCAGGAGGATGTGCGAACAAGCGTCTATAAAATCACGCCTCGACAAAGCAAAATCCTTGCGGGCGGTTTGGAAGACATTATGCGCTCCTTGCAAGCAATTCCGGGTGTCTTGGCGCAAAATGATTTTTCTTCACAACTCTTCATTCGCGGCTCCGGTCCTGACCAAAACTTGATGGTCATTGATGATATTGAGGTCTTTAACCCATATCGGCTTTACGGCACGGTGAGCATGTTCAACCCCGAAACTGTCGCCGATGTGAGCCTGATTACGGGCGGATTTCCGGCGAAGTATGGCGATAGGCTTTCAGCAGTGCTTGATGTTGGAAATCGGAACGGCTCGCGCGACGTGGCGTTTCAAACGCAACTCGATATGAACATCACCGACGCGAACATCATTGTCGAGGGCAAGTCGCCCTTTAAGCTCAATGGTTCGTGGATTATGTCGGCGCGACGCACTTACTACGATTTGATTGTCGGACCGATTTTGCGAAACACCGGACGCGTCGACAACAACACCGCCTTCCCTAATTTCACCGATTTTCAAACCCGCTTCTTCTTTGAACTCAATCCGACGAATTACCTCATACTTACAGGCGTCTACGGACGCGACGCCGTCAATGTGCTTACAGCGCAACGAAGCAACGCACAGCCCGACAGCGTGAGCGTCGGCAACACAACAAACAACGATTTAATTGGCGTGGCTTGGCATTATCAACCCAGTTCGCGCACCTTGAACAAACTTATCGCCTCTTGGTATCGCAACAGCGGCGACTCGCGCTTCGGCGGCTCGTTCATCGATCGGCTCAACTATAACGATGCGTTCTTAGACGAAGTTGAACAAGATAGTTTAATCAATCCGACGACGCTTGCGTCCATCAATCTTCGTTCCGATTCCTACTTTTCATTTACAAAATGGACGCTCCGCGATGAATTCTCAAAGCGATATAATCGCCACCTTGTTGAAATGGGCGCAGGCGTTGATGTGATGGAAACAATCTTTGAACTTTTGCTTGAAGCCGATGAAGCCACTGCCGCGTTGCTTCGCGCTCAACAAGGCAATCCGCGTTTCAGCGCGTTGCCGCTCAATCAGCGCATTGGGCAATCTGAAACCTACGTGCGCTCTCACGCTTTTATTCAAGACCGATGGGAAGCCATTCCGAAACGGCTCTACATTCAACCCGGTTTGCGCTTCGATTATTACGACGTCATTCAAAAAGCCTACCTCTCGCCGCGCTTCAACTTTTCGCTCGCTGTCAATCCAATCACAACCATTCGCGGCGCGTGGGGCGTCTATCGTCAATCGCCCGGCTTTGAAAAACTCATCGACCAAACGGCGTTCTTTGATTTAAGCCAGCCCGGAATCTTGCAAAGCCTTCAAGCCGAACAAGCCATTCACTACGTTCTGGGGCTTGACCGTTGGCTGAATGCCGAGTGGCAATTTCGAGGCGAAGTCTATTTCAAAGATTTCAATCGGTTAATTATTCAAAAGCGCGAACTGCAAGAAGTATATGAATCTACCTTTCTCGGCGGCTGGTCTTCGGATAAACGCAATTGGAGCACGCCGACTTCATCGCTGCGACCTGTTCTTACGCCCACGCCCATCAATGAAGGTGAAGGCTCTGCATATGGGATTGAATTGCTCCTCGAGAAGAAAATGACAAGCCAACAAGACCGATTCAGCGGTTGGGCGAGTTACGCCCTTGCTTACGCCTATCGCGAGCGCGATGGACTGCGCATTCCCTTTAACTTCGACCAACGGCACACGGTTAATCTCGTCGGCAATATCCGCTTGAACGATTGGCTGGATTTGGGAATCCGTTGGCGATACGGAAGCGGCTTTCCGATTACGCCCGCTCTTGCCGCCGCGCCACGCATTGCGCCCAATCAAGACGGTGTGCCTGAAATTGTAACCGATGCACGCGGCAGAGTGCTTTTTAATTTGGATTACGGCGGCGAAGAAAATCTAAACTCGGAACGCTTGCCCGCCTATCACCGATTGGATATTCGCTTGACCGCCAAAACGCAATTTTGGGGCGGACGCTGGGAGTTTTATCTCGATGTGATTAACGCCTACAACCGCGTCAATGTGATTGGATACCGCTACGACGTCGAAGACCGCCGCGACGTGCCCAATGGTCGCTTGCCTGTTCTCACACGCGAGCAAACCGACATGCTTCCCTTGATTCCGACACTTGGCATTAGTGCTGTTTTTTAAGCAAGGCGCGCACCCTATTCTAATTTTAAGATGCTTTGCAAAAGCATTTTACAAAGTCGTCATTGCGAAAGATATTTTGATTATGTTTCCTCAAATCAGGCATAAGAGGAAAATCAATCACCATGACCGAGCAACTACATCGCTTTTTGGCATCGCTTCAAACCGAGCAGATGCTCTCGGAACACACCATAACGGCGTATCGAAACGACCTTGCGCAGTTTATAGCATTTCTCAAAGCGCATTTTGAAGTGGAAGATGAATCCCTGATTCCGCTTGAATCGATTGATGCGCTCACGATTCGATTGTATTTGGGCGAGTTGTTGGAAAAGGGTTACGAATCACGCTCGATTGGGCGCAAGTTGGCGGCGATTAAAACCTTCTTCAAGTTTCTCGTCTCGCTGAAAGTCTTATCATCTTCACCGGCTTCAACAGTCGCAACGCCGAAAACGAGCAAACGACTTCCGACTTTTTTGAGCGAAGCGCAAACACAAAAACTCTTTGAAGAAACCCTTGCTTCATTAGACCATTCAAGCTTCGAGGGCGCGCGCGACAAAGCCATCTTGGAACTCTTTTACAGCACAGGCATACGGCTCTCGGAACTTATTGGATTGAACCGCGAAGACATCGACCTCGAGCAGGGCTTCGTAAAGGTGCTCGGAAAAGGCAAAAAGCAACGCATTGTTCCGATTGGAAAATCGGCTATTTCGGCACTGAAAAGGTACTTTGAAGTGCGGCGAAACTTTGATACGTTACATCGTATCAAAAATGAGAGAAACGAAAAGGAGATAATTCAAAACCATTCTAATCGGGAGGCTGCACCAGCAACCGCCAATTCAACAAACGCCGTATTTATCACTGAAAAAGGCACACGAGTATATCCAATGCTGTTGCAACGTCTGGTTAAGAAATATCTTTCAGAGGTAACCGAGCAGAAGAAAAAAAGCCCTCACATCTTGCGACATACTTTTGCGACGCACCTGCTCAACAGCGGCGCGGATTTGCGAAGCGTCAGCGAAATGTTGGGGCACGAGAATCTTTCAACAACCGAGCTTTACACACACGTAACCTTCGAGCGATTAAAAGAAACCTACAACAAAGCGCACCCGAAAGCCTAATCCGCTTTTGAAAACGGGAAGCAACAAACTGCCTCGCTTAAAGGAGCGAAGCGAATCTTATCAACACTTATCTTGAAAGGAAAAGCCATTATGGGAAAGCAACATCTCAATGGGCACGCTGTAAATGAAAACAAAATGCGCGTTCAATTTACCCTCCGCCACACCAAGCGAAGTCACCCAGAGGTCGAGCGTTACGCCCGAGAAGCCATACTGGATTTCGATAAGTATTACAATGGCGTTACCGATTGCCACATCATTCTCGACCACCAAGTCCACGACTCTGTAACCAATAAGCGAGCGGAAATCACGGCGCATGTGCACAATCACACCTTTGTCTCGAGGCAAGCCGCGCCGACCTACGAAAGAGCCATCGATTTATGCGTCGAGCACATCTGCAGACAACTTCAAAAGCACAAAGAAAAAATTAGACACCTCTAACGGCTTCAATCCTTGATGAGCGACGTGGCGCGCCACAAAAAATGGACATCACGTCGTTCATCATTCGATTTCACCTACTGATTCGACATTGAGCAATGGATTTCAACAAGCAACCGCTGAAAAAAAAAGACATCACCGTCGCCGAACTCTACGAAGCACTCACGGAGCGGCTCGGTGTCTCGCTCGAGCGGCTCAACAAGGTCAGCATGAAGCGCAAAATTGTTGAACGCGACATTCACCGCCCCGGACTTGCGCTCGCAGGCTTTACGAATCTTTTCACCTATCAGCGCGTTCAGATTCTTGGAAATACTGAATCGCGCTTCCTCAAACAATTCTCGCCCGAAAAGCAGTGCGAAGTCTTCGCTCACATTACGCCTTACAAAATTCCTTGCATCTGCATCACCGACGGAAACGACTTCGACGGAAGCCTTCTGAAAATGGCGACCGAAGCGCGCATTCCCGTCTTTCGCACCTCGCTAACCACGACAAAGTTCATCTACCTTGTTACCGATTTTTTAGACGACCAATTCGCACCCTACCAAATCTTTCACGGCTCAATGGTCGATGTCTATGGCATTGGAATGTTCTTTGCCGGACGAAGCGGAATTGGAAAATCAGAAATCGCACTGGATTTAGTCGAGCGCGGACATCGGCTCGTTGCTGACGACGCCGTCGTTGTCACCCGTAAAGGCGAATCGGTCTTAATGGCAAGCGGAATGGATACGATTGGACACTTCATGGAAATTCGCGGTTTGGGATTCATTGATGTTGGAGCCATGTTTGGCGTGCGTGCAATACGTTACCAAAAGCGTCTGGAACTCGTCGTCGAACTTATGGAGTGGGATAGCAAAACCGAATACGACCGAACAGGACTGGCACCAAAGACGGTGGATATTCTTGGCGTGCCTATCCAACATATCCAACTGCCAATCTACCCTGGGAAAAATATCACTGTCATTGCGGAAGTGATTGCGCTAAACTATCTTTTGAAGCACTACGGCTACGATGCGGCGCAGGAATTAGATAAGCGCGTGCTGGAAAAAATCGCAACGCAATCCAAAAGCAGTAAAAAAAAGAAATTCTCGTTCAGTGCCAATAAAACCAAGCGCAATCCAAAAACAAGCCGAGCCATTGAATACTTCGAGCACGATTTCGAGTAGCAACCCGAAAGTGCATCAAGCGAATTTTTCACAAATAAAACCAGCGACTAACATGACCGTCAATTACATTCGTATACTTCTTGCACTCTTTATTCTCTTCACCTTCGCCTGTCAAAAGAAAGACGGCGAAAAGTCACAAGGTGCACAAACAAACAACGCCCTCGCGACAACCCTTGTGCTCGCCGACCGAAGCGACATCGATAATTTCAATCCCGTCATCAGCTCCACCGTTCCCGGCTCCAACGCGATTTCAATGATTTATCCCGGAATCTCGACGGGCACATTCGATACCGCCAACGGCTACCTCGTCTATGAGCCCGCCATCGCAAAAAGTTGGACGATTTCACCAGACTTCAAATCCATCACCTACAACCTGCGCGGCGATGTGAAATGGACCGACGGCACACCCTTTACTTCACACGACATTAAGTTCTCTTATGAACTCTACGGCGACACCATCATCGCAAGTGCCCGACAAGATTACCTCGAGAACCTCGTTAAACTCAAAGACAAAAAAGGCAATCCAACTGAATTTGTCGACTTCGACAAAGCCATCTTAACGCCAAACGATACAACGATTATCTTCAACTTCGAAAAGCCCGTCGCCAAACACCTCATCGAGTTTCATACTTCGCTGACGCCAATTCCAAAGCATGTTTGGGAAAAAGTCGACCGCAAGGAATTTCGTTCAAGCGAACTGAACTCAAACCCGACCGTCAGTTGCGGACCGTTCAAGTTCAAAGAATGGAAGCGTCAGCAAGAGTTCACCGTCGTCTCAAACCCCGATTACAATGTGCCCGCACCGGGTAAAATTCCCACCGTCACCATGCGCATTATTCCAGAATACACCACGCAACTGACGCAACTCAAAATGGGCGCAATTGATGTTATGGACGGCATCAAACCCGAAGACGCGATTAAAATCGAGAAAGAAAATCCTGAAATCGACATTCGCATTGTCAAGTATCGCTCTTACTCCTATCTCATGCTCTCGAACATCGATTGCGAAGCCTACCAGCAAAAGCAAATCAAACCGCACCCGCTCTTCGGCTCAAAGAAAACCCGCCTTGCAATTGCCATGGCAATCGACCGCGAAAAAATCTTGGACGGCTACTATTTCGGCAAATATGCTGAACTAATGACCTCGCCGATTTCACCCGCATTCAAATGGGCGTTTAACAGCGACATCAAGCCATATCCCTACGACCCGAAACGCGCCAAAGAACTGCTCGCCGAAGACGGCTGGAAAATCGGCAGCGACGGCATTTTGGAAAAAGATGGAAGAAAATTTTCGTTCACCCTGGTGATTTCAAAAGGCGCGACCGCTGGCGAATACATGGCACCGATTATTCAGCAAAGCCTGAAAGAATTGGGCATCGAGTGCAAAATTGAAACCCTCGAGTTTAATGTCTTCGTTGAAAAAGGACGCAAGCACCAATTAGATGCATCGCTCAACGGATTGAGCGTTGGACTTGAAATTGACCTCGCCCCGACCTTCGGCAGCGACCTTAGCAAAGCCGCGTTCAACTCGGCTGGCTACATCAATAAGCGCGTTGATGAACTCAACAAAATCGCGCACTCTAAACTCTTGCGCGAAGAAGCCGCGCCGTATTGGAAAGAATTTCAACAAATTTTTTACGACGATGTGCCCTTCGTGCCGATGTTTTGGGGAAGCCGAATCGTCGGCTACAATAAGCGTGTGATTGGCGAGAATCCCGATATTCTCTCCATTTACACCGACCTTGATAAATGGACGCTCTCGACCATGCCGGCTCAAACGGCAGTTAAATGAAGAAAGGCAAGTTCAAGAATCTATCAACCATAACCATGAACTAACCGATGTTTAGTTATATCCTTCGCCGCGTTGTAGGGGCGATTCCTTTGATTTTTGGCGTTTTGACGCTGACATTTTTCATCATTCGCCTTGCGCCTGGCGACCCGGCGTCGTTCTTCATTCAGCCCGGCGTTTCGCCCAAAGTCGCTGAACAAATGCGCGAACAATATGGCTTGAACGACCCGCTCGTGGTTCAATACTTCAAGTGGCTGGGCAACATTTTGCAAGGCGACTTCGGACGCAGTTTCAGCCGACACCAACCCGTCTTCGACGTCATTCTCGAAGCCGTTCCCATTACGATTTCGCTCGCCTTGATTGGCATTACGATGCAATTTGTTTTCGGCATTTTGCTCGGCGTGATTTCTGCGGTCAAACAGGGCACAAAGTTAGACCGAATGCTCACCGTTTCGGCACTCTTCATTTACTCAATGCCCGAATTCTGGCTCTCGCTGATGCTTATCATTGTGTTCTCACTCAAACTTGGCTGGTTTCCCGCATCAAATCTCAACAGCATTGGCGCAGATTCTCTGGGAACGGTTGAGTTCATTTTAGACCGATTGCATCATTTAGTTCTGCCGATTTTCGTCCTAAGTCTGGGAGGCATTGCCGGGTTAGCGCGATATGTTCGCGGACAAATGTTGGAGGTCATTCGTCAAGATTACATTCGCACCGCACGCGCGAAGGGACTTGGTGAAAAAATTGTCATCTTCAAACACGCCTTGCGCAATGCGCTTTTGCCCGTCGTTACGATTCTCGGCGGTTCGCTTCCCGCACTCTTTAGCGGCGCACTTTTCATTGAGGTCATTTTCGCCATTCCGGGCATGGGGCGCATCGTCGTCGAAGCCGTCTTCGCCAGAGATTATCCGCTGATTATTGCCAACACCTTCATTTCTGGAACGTTAATCATTCTGGGCAACTTATTAGCCGATGTTCTCTATGGGATTGTAGACCCGCGAATTAAACTCGGTTAAAAATGAAGAAGCACGTATTTCAAATCGGATTGTATGTGTGGTTCGTCGGCGTGATTGTGTTTGCGATTGCCTCTCCGAACAAAGTCGGAATGCTGGCGGAAACGACGAAGAATATTTACTTCCACGTGCCGATGGCGATTACGGCGGTAGTAGCGTTTTTCACGTCGGTGTGGTTCAGCGTGAAGTATCTGAAAACGCGCGATTTGCAAAGCGACATGAAGGCGGAAGCGGCATCCGGCTTAGGGTTTTTGTTCAACATCTTGGCGATGATTACCGGCGCAATTTGGGCGAAGGTAACTTGGGGCGCGTTCTGGCACTGGGACCCGCGACAGACGACCATCTTTTTAGTCTTCTTGATGTATTCGGCATATTTTGCGTTGCGCAGTGCGGTAGATTCGGCGGAAAAGCGTGCGACGCTTGCAAGCGTCTATAGCATTTTTTCATTTCCCGCGTTGATTTTTCTCTACTTCGTCTTGCCGCGCCTTGTGCCCGGCTTGCATCCGGGCTCGCCCGAAGGCGGCGAAGCCGGCATCAATCCTGCCGTTTCTTCAACCACCGACCCCTTCATTCGCGCCGTGCTCTACTGCTCTATGCTCGGCTTCATCGCGCTTTTCTTCTGGCTTCACAACCTTCGCGTGCGACAAATGAAACTCGCTGAGAAAATAACTCTAATCCAAGCCTGATAGCATGATGAAAAATCCGATTGTGAGCGACAAAGAAATTTTAGGAGGAGTGCCCGTCTTCGCGCACACAAGGGTGCCTGTACAAATCCTTTTAGACCATCTGGAAGCAGGAGAAACCATTGACGATTTTTTAGAAGGGTTCCCTTCTGTGTCGCGAGAACAGGTCATTGCCTTTTTGGAAATAGCCAAAGACAAAATGATATCGGAAATGATGTCTGCTCAAAATGAACATACTACTTGACGAAAATTTAGATAAGCGTCTTGCAAACCAATTTCAAGTCTATAACATTAAAACGGTTCAGCAAATGGGATGGGCGGGCAAGAAAAACGGTGAATTGTTGAAACTAATGAAAGATGTGTTTGATGTTTTCATTACTGCCGACCAAAATCTAACCTCGCAACAGGGTAAAATCCTTACAAGTGAGATAGCAATAATCGTATTGAAACCGAGAAGAAACCGCTTTAAAGACTATCTGCCGCTAATTCCAAACATCAAGCAGGCTTTATTAGACATCAAGAAAGGACAAGTGATTTGCGTTCAATAAACAATAAACCCAATGCTTGATTTTCTCATTCAGAATTCCATCTACGTCGTCCTCATCATCGTTCTGATTATCTGGTCAGGCATTTTTGTCTATCTCTTTCGTCTCGATAAAAAAATTACCGACCTCGAAAAAGCCCTTGCCGAAAAGGAACACGAAGAACGTTAGTGTTCTTGTTTGAAATGCCAAACCAGTGTGCCAATAATAACGCCAATCACATAGCCAAGTGGCACGCTCGCCGCTAAAACGCCGGTCAATATCGCAACGAAAAAATCTTTCCTCTCGCCTAAAAGGTCTCTAAGAAGTTTGATGAGCGAAATGCCCTCAAAGAAAAGCATCACGCCAAGCATCGGAAGCGGAAAGAGTTTGACAAGATGCTCGAACCCCGACGCGAAAAAAAGCCCCAGCACGAGATACAGAAGTCCGTAGATGACGACCGAGCCTCCCGTTCTGCCGCCGAAAGCATAATGCCCGACAAGCCCGCCCGACCCATGACAAACCGGCACGCCTGAAAAAAACGCCGATACGAAGTTCATCGCCGCATAAGTGAGTCCAAGTTGTTGGAGAGAAAGACGCTTTTCAGGGAAAAGGTCGCTTGCTGTTTGCTTTGTGGCAAGAATGGAGTTGCTGATGGAAAGCGGAATCTGCGGAAGTGCGAGGAGAAGAAATCCGCTGGCAAGCGTTTCCCAAGTCGGAATAAAAAATTTCGGAAGCGAAAACCCTATCGATTCACCTTGCAAGACGGTGTCGGAGTCAAGCACGAGCGCGTAACCCATTCCGAGCGCAATCACAAAAAGCGAGGCTGGATACTTGCGATTGCCGAACAAGGAAAGTGTAATAGCAAATCCAACGGCGGCAAGTGCGTAGCCGGGTGCGCCTTCCGACGGCACATAGTCTTTGAGCGCAAGGAGCGAGAGTTGCAATCCCAATCCGAACTGAATGCCGCGCACAACCGCTTTCGGAATTGCACGCGAAAGCCACATCAGCACGCCCGATATTGAAAGCAAAAACATCGCAATGCCGATTGCAAGCCCTGCACCGAAAAGAATCTCGCCGTCAATCTTTTGTGCAATCACCAACGCCGCCATTGCTTTGAGCGGCTGAACGGGCATTGGCATTTGGTAAAGGAGTGCGGTCAAAATCTGCATGCCGCCAAAGACGATGAGCGCGCTCCCGGCGTCCAACTTCGCAGCGAGAATCACGCCAATAAGAAGTGGCAAATCTGTGCCAATGTCGCCAAACGCGCCCGCAAGTTCATTGCGGTCGAAGCGAAGGGCAGAAAAGTTGCGAATGAAAATTGGGTTCACACCGATTAGGCGTTGAAACTTAAAAGTTGAAATCAGACGGCAAGTTTCATATTTTAACCTCTCTTAACCAAAACAAGAACCTTTCGCCTTGCCAGCGATGAAACAGCGAGCGACAAACTCTTCATCAGTTTTAGTGCCATCGTCAATCACATGCGAGAGCTTTATGAAAAATGCATGTGCATTCGAAGTCGGAAGTGGTTGCCAAAGCCATTCGCGAGGGGGTGGTTTAATTTAATGCTCGCGCGCGCGTCCAAAGTCGGCGATTGACGCTTTTTCTGTATTATCTCACAACAGGTCTATCAATTTTTTCAAAACATCAAGTCATCAAACTTCGCAGTGGCAAAGCGCGACGAGACGCCGCTCATGCGGCAATACGACAAAATCAAATCGCAATATCCAAATGTGATTTTGCTCTTTCGCGTCGGCGATTTCTACGAAACGTTCTACGATGATGCGAAAGAGGTTTCCAATGCGTTGGGCATTGTTCTCACCAAACGTGCCAATGGTGCGGCGGCAGAAGTGCCTTTGGCAGGATTTCCGCAACACGCGCTTGAAAACTACGTGGCAAGGCTGGTCAAAAAAGGGTTTCGCGTTGCCGTGTGCGAACAAATGGAAGACCCGAAATTTGCGCGCGGCATTGTCAAGCGTGAAGTTGTCGACATCGTTACGCCCGGCGTCAATTTCAGCGACCGACTGCTCGATGAAAAAAAGAACAATTATCTCTGCGCCGTGCATTTTCAAAAAGAGCGTCAGTTCGAATTTGTCGGCATTGCCTTCATCGATGTAACCACCGCCGAATTTCAAGCCACCGAAGTGGCGACTGCATCGCTCAAAGAAATTTTGCAAACGATTCAGCCGTCGGAAATCATCATTTCCAAAAAGCAGAAAGAACGAAAAGCCTTGCTCTCGGAAGCGATGGGGCGCGACATGCCGTTCACGGAATTGGACGAATGGCTCTTCAGCGAAGATTACGCCGAGCAAACCTTGCGCAATCACTTCAAAACGCACTCGCTCAAAGGCTTCGGGATCGAAGAGCTTTCCGCCGCCAAAGTCGCCGCGTCTGTCATTCTCAATTATCTCGAAGAAACCCAGCGCGGCAAACTTCAATACATTCAACGCATTTCGCGATTTGAGACGGGCACGCTCGTTGCGCTCGATGTTCAAACCAAACGCAATCTGGAAATCATTGCGTCTATGCACGACGGCACGCGCGACGGCACACTGATTGATGTGTTGGATAAAACCCAAACCGCAATGGGCGCGCGGCTTTTCAAAAAACTGCTCTCACGACCCTCGCGCGACATCGCCTTGATTCAACAACGCCTCGACGCCATCGAAGAATTCAAAGAAAAACGCGCATGGCGAAACGACCTGCGCCAATCGCTCAAAGCCATTTGCGACCTTGAACGCGCACTCTCGCGCATTGCAACCCACCGCGCCAATCCGAAAGAAGTGCTCGCACTTGGCGCGTCGCTCCGTCAGTTGCCGACCGTGAAACATTTGCTTGCATTGGCAGAGTCACAGATGCTCCGAAATCTTCACGAACAACTCGATGTGTGTGAAGACCTTGCTCAAAAAATTGACGACGCGCTCTCGCCTGATGCACCTGTCAACATTGCCGACGGCGGCGTCATCAAACAAGGCTACAACCCAGAACTCGATGAGTATCGCGATATTGCTAACAACGCCAAAGACCGCTTGCTCCAAATCCAAACCGAAGAACGCGAAAAAACCGGCATCGCCTCGCTCAAAGTGCTTTACAACAAAGTCTTCGGCTATTACATCGAAGTCAGCAATGCCAATAAATCCAAAGTCCCCAGTTACTACGAGCGCAAGCAAACAATGGTCAATGCCGAGCGATACACGATTCCAATGCTCAAAGAGCTCGAGCAAAAAATTTTAACGGCGGAAGAAAAAATCGGTGAGTTGGAAGCACGGCTGTTTCATGACTTGCGCCGAATGATTGCCACAGAAGCAGAACGCATTCAACAAAATGCACTCGCACTCGCCACGCTCGATTGCCTCGCCTCGCTTGCCGAGTGCGCCGACGCCTACAACTACACCAAACCGACCGTCAACGACAGCGACAGCATTGTCATCAAGGACGGACGGCACCCCGTCTTGGAACGCTTACTGCCCGAAGGCGAAAAATATGTGCCTAACGATTGCACGCTCAATCGCGAAGAGCGCGTGCTGATAATCACCGGACCCAACATGGCGGGCAAAAGCTCTTACTTGCGTCAAGTGGGGTTAATCGTTTTGCTGGCGCAAATCGGCAGTTTCGTGCCTGCCGCAAGCGCAGAAATCGGAATCGTGGATAAAATTTTCACGCGCGTTGGGGCTTCCGACAATCTCGCCGCCGGCGAAAGCACCTTCCTCGTCGAGATGAACGAGGCGGCGAACATCTTGAACAATGCCACCGAGAAAAGTTTGATACTCCTCGATGAAATCGGTCGCGGCACGAGCACCTACGACGGAATGTCAATTGCGTGGGCAATCACCGAATACATTCACAATCAGATTGGCGCGAAAACGCTCTTCGCCACGCATTACCACGAACTTGCGGAATTGGAAGAGCACCTTGTTGCCGTCAAAAACTACAACGCCACTGTGGCTGAAACGGTGGATAAAGTCATCTTCCTTCGAAAAATTGCACGCGGCGCGGCGGATAACAGCTACGGCATTGAAGTCGCAAAAATGGCAGGCTTACCCCAACAAGTTATTTCACGCGCAAAAGAAATTTTGGCGGAACTCGAATCGCGCGAGGAACTTCCTGAAACGGCAAACAAAGCCGCCGTTAAAAACAAAGTCAAAGCCATTAAGCCCAAAGCCCCTGACCTGCAAATCTCGCTCTTCGAAATGGGCGACACAAAACTCAAAGACGCACTTCAAAAACTTGACCTCAACAAACTCACGCCGATTGAAGCCATGATGAAACTCCTTGAGCTCAAACGCATGGCGGAAGAAAACTCATAGGACGGCATTGTAAAGGACTTCCGTGTAAAAAGCGACGACGGCGTCTGTGCTGGTCTGAACGTCAAAGTGTGCTCGCACATGGCGCATGCCGTTGGTTTGATAGGTGCGCATCAAATCAGGGTTTTGCATCAAATTCAAAATCGCGCGAGCAATATCGTCGGGCGATTTTTCGCGCACCATTGAGCCGTTTCCGTTCAGAAGGGCTTCACGCAAGCCCGAAGTGTTGATTCCGAGAGCGACTGCACCGCACGCCGTCGATTCCACAATCACGCGAGGCAATCCCTCAACGCCTTCGAAGGCAACACAAGCATATCGCACGCTTGCATTAACCAATGAACATCGCCGCGCTGTCCCATACCAAAATTGAATAAGACCGCGTAGCACTCAAAAGTGTCATCGCGAGCGTCGCGACAGAATCCATAGCCCCTGATAAATACAAGAGGAAATGGATTGCTTCGTCGCTTCGCTCCTTGCAGAGCGACCGACAAAAGGTTTAGATGTTGATGGCTTCGCCGTAAGCATCTGCCGCCGCTTCTTTGACGGCTTCCGAGAAAGTCGGGTGCGCGTGAATGGTTTTGTGAATCCAATCGGCGGTGGCTTCCATCTTTTTGGCGACGCATAATTCGGCAATCATTTCGGTAGCTTCGTGTCCGACAATGTGCGCCCCTAAAAGTTCGCCGTATTTAGCGTCAAAGATGAGTTTGACCATGCCGGCGGTTTCGCCTGCGGCAGTGGCTTTGCCCGAGGCTTTGAACGGGAATCGTCCGATTTTCACGTCGTAGCCTTGTGCTTTGGCGGCTTTTTCAGTTAAGCCCACATGCGCAACGGAGGGTTGGCAATAGGTGCAAGCAGGGATTTCAAGCGGGTTGATGGGTTGCGTCGGAAGCCCGGCAATCGTTTCAATGCAGTTAATCCCTTCAACAGAGGCTTTATGTGCCAAGAGCATGCCGCCTGCGACGTCGCCAATCGCATAGACGCCTTCAACATTCGTGCGTCCGTAGCCATCAACTTTGATGAATCCTTTCTCCGTCTGCACGCCGACTTTTTCCAAGCCGAGATTTTCAATGTTGCCCGTCAAACCCACAGCAACAAGGCAGTAATCCGAGAGCAGTTCTTTTTTGTTACCGTTTGAATCGGTAACGACGGTTCTCACTTGTTCGCCTTCGACCGATGCCGATTCCACTTTCGCGCCCGTCATGACGTCAATGCCTTGCTTTTTGTATTCGCGCGCCAGCCAAGTTGAAATTTCCTCGTCTTCGTTGGGCAAAATTTGTGGCATATACTCGATGAGCGTTACCTTCGTGCCGACAGCATTGTAGAAATAAGCAAATTCAACGCCGATTGCGCCCGCACCGATAATGGTGAGCGTGTTCGGCTTTTCGGGGAGAATCATCGCTTCGTAACTCGTGATGATGCGCTTTCTATCGACGGGGACGGTCGGAAGCGATTTGGCTTTCGTGCCTGTGGCTAAAATCGTGTGCAGAGCCGTAATCTTTTCAACTTTGCCATCAGATTCAATTTCAATCTCGTGTGCCGACGCTAATTTGCCGTAGCCTTTCTTGACGGCGATTTTATTTTTTCTCATCAAGTAATCGACGCCTTTTGCCATTTGTCCCGCCACGCCGCGACTGCGCTGAATAATCGCGCCAAAGTCAATTTCAATGTTGGAAACTTTGATTCCGAAATCTTTGGCGTGGTTCAAGGTATGAATGACTTCGGCGTTTTTGAGGAGCGACTTTGTCGGAATACAGCCCCAGTTGAGGCACACGCCGCCGAGCGTCGGCTCTTTTTCAACGATACAAACTTTGTATCCGAGTTGCGAGGCACGAATCGCGGTTTCGTATCCGCCCGGTCCTGAACCGATAATTACAACATCAAAATCGTAGGAGTGGGTGAATTTCTTGCCTTCTTGTTTGGACATACTTCTGTGAGATTTGAATTGAACGAACGATGAATGGATAAACTTTGTGTGGAGCGAATATACGCAATTTCACGCGACGCGTTCTTCCACCTTCAAGGCGTCTTTCTCGGCACGCTTTTGCGCGTTGAGCATGGCGAGATAAACAAAACTTGAAAGCGCGTAAAAGCCAATCGTAACAAGGAAAAGCGGCTTGTATCCGAAATGCTCAATCACCGTTCCGGCAATCGCGGGCGTAATCGCCCAACTCAAATTCCAAAAGAAAATATCGAGGCTCGCTGTGAACTCGCGCTCTTCATCGCGCACGTGTTCCATGTTGAATTGCTCGACAAAAGGTCCCGACATATTCATCAGCACATTGCGAAAGAGAAACGCAACCGTAACAATCACAAGGCTTGAACTAAATCCCATCATCGCCATAAAGGGAAGCGACGCAAGTTGAACGATGATGATGCTTTTGAGCACGCCGAAGCGTCGCGAAATCATCGGCGAAAGCAAATAGCCGACCACCACCGCCGATTGCACAAGGCTCATCGTGTTGCCGATTTCCGCCGACGTTGCCCCGAACGTTTGATGCAAGTAGAGCGGAATAAACGGAATCACCGCGCCCGCGCCGACAGCGACAATGACATGCGGCGCAATAATTTTGAAAATATGCACGAGCCGCTCACGCGAGGGAATCTGCGCCACAAATTCCTGAACCAGCGATTCCGTCGCCGAGAGCCGCGTTTCCGAAGCCGAAAGTTTGGCGTAAAAGAAAACTGACATCGCCATCACGCCCGAGCCAATGCACAAACTCACTTGATAGGCATCGTCCAGCGAGAGCATGGCACCGAGCAACGCAACGCTTGCAGTGAGCATATTCGGCAAGTGTCCGCCCACATAGTTGCCAAGCATAATGCCAAACATTGAGAGGGCGGCGTTGAACCCAAACACGAACGCACGCTCTTCGGGACGAGACAGCCGCATCAAGAGCACGGCGGGAATAACACGCGCCGCGCTGACCGCAAGTCCCAACACCAGATTAAACAGCGGCACTAAAAGTTCATTCGGAAAAATCGCTCGTAACAGTTGAAAAAGCGCGACGAGCGAAATGCTCATCAGCAACATCGTCCGATGCGAATACTTGCGTGCTAAAAATGCGGCGGGAATACAGAGAAGCAACACGCCGAGCGAATGCAGGCTAATCATGCCGCCGATAAAGGAATCCGAATAGCCGAGCGAATTGAGGTAAAGATTGTAAAGCAAATCGTTAATCGACGACCCGATGCTGAATAGGAACGCGCCCGCAAGGTATCGGCGAATATCAAGGTGAAACGTGGAGAAATTTGAAAAGTATCGTTCTATCATGTGAAGACGGTTGCAAGCGACGCATTCGCCGCCGTGCAAAGATACAGTACTCGCCCCTAAAGCGTTTCAAGGAGTTTCAACGGCGTTTGAAGAGCCATGTTGTGCAGACGACTTTCGTGCATCTGTGAGAGGCACGGGAAAATTCTGGATTGAAAAAAAACGCAATTTGTAATAAATTGCCAATTCGTTTTTGATTTTTGAAAAAATTATCCTTGCAAGGCTATGTCAAACCCGCTGGTGGGTGTTAAGAATCCTGTGCTGACTTCGGTTTGGAGACCGGTATTGGAACTCATCGAAAACGCGACGCGCATTGTGCTTTCAACCCACGAAAATTCAGACGGCGACGGTCTGGGCAGCGAGGTTGCCATGTGCTCCGTCTTGCGTCAATTAGGCAAAGACGTTTGCATCATCAATCCCACTCACATTCCGAAAAATTATCAGTTTCTTCCCTACCTTTCCGACGCAATTATTTTCAACGAAACGTCCTCCGAACATCGGCGACTCTTGGAGCAAGCCGACTTGTTCATGCTACTCGATACGAATCACATCGGCAGAACGCGCGCCATCGAGCCGATTGTTTTGGAGCGGCAGAAGCACGGTCAGAAAGTCATCTGCATCGACCATCATCTTCACCCCGAAGACTTTGCCGACGCGATGGTCTGCCTTTCCTACGCCTGTGCGACGGGCGAACTCGCCTACGAACTCATTAAAGCGATGGAAGAACGCTACGGCAAAACGCTGATTGACAAAAACGCCGCCACAGGACTTTATACCGCCATCATGACCGATACCGCCTCGTTCAAACTTCCTAAAACCACAGCGCACGTTCATCGCATCGTCGCCGAACTTTTAGAAACGGGCATTTCGCCGACGGAGATTTACGAGAAGATTTACAACACGCTGAACGAAAACGTGCTTAAACTCATCAGCTACGGCGTTGGCAACATCAAACTTTTGGAGCAGAACACGCTCGCGTATATGCCGATTACGCAAGCCATGCTGAACGAGTCGCAGGCAGATATGAGCGATACCGAGCGACTGCTTGACTACATGGTCGGAATTCCCACGACGCGCATTAGCCTCTTGCTTATCGAACTGCCCGACGGTCGAACGAAAGTGAGCATGCGCTCGCGCGGCGATTTAGCTGTCAATGAAATCGCCATGCAATACGGCGGCGGCGGACATAAAAACGCCGCAGGGTGCACCGCGACACTTCCACTTCAAGAAGCGATTGAAAAGTTTATTGCTGACAGTGCCAAGTTACTTTTAACCATTCATAACCACTAAACTCAACGAATAACCTATCACAATGAAAGTCTCTGTTTCCAAAGCCGCACTTAATTCTCACGCGCTTGAAGCCGTCGGATTTTTTGTGCCGAAATCATCAAAAGAAAAAAGCGCGACCTCGCTCGCCGCACTTGCTGGCGTTGTCGCCACAGGACTCAACGGCGATTTCAAAGCCAATGAAAGCGACGTGCTTACGCTTTATCCGCAAAAAGAAAGTTTCAATCCAAAGCGCGTCATCATTCTCGGTGCCGGTCAGAAACTCACGCTCGATGGTGTGCGCAGATGTGCGGCGGCATTCGCAACGAAAATCAGAGAGATGAAACTCCCCAAAGTCGGCATTGATTTGACCGAGATTGCCGCAATCGCTACCGAAATTCAAGAAGAAGAATCTTACGTGGCGCAAGCCGTTGCAGAGGGATTTGAATTGGGCTTATACGATTACAACAAGCTCAAAACCGACCGCGTCCAAGCCCTCAAAGATAGGAAGCATAAGAAAGAACCTGCGTTTGAGTTCAAAGAGTTGGTGCTGATTACAACTGCCGATTCGTTCAAAGCCGTTGAGAGCGGCGCGAAAGTTGGCGAAATCATTGGCTCGGCACAATCTATGGTGCGCGACCTCATCAATTCTCCAAGCAACTATATGACCGCAACCGACCTCGCCAATGCCGCAAAAGCCTCTGGCAAAAAATACGGCTACAAAGTAACGGTCTTCGACAAAAAGAAAATTCAGCAACTTCGAATGGGCGGATTGCTCGGCGTCAATAAAGGGAGTACCGAACCACCGACGTTTTCGATTCTTGATTACACGCCGTCGGTCAAATCCAAAGCCACAGTTGCCATTGTCGGCAAAGGCGTTACCTTTGACACCGGCGGCATTTCGCTTAAACCCGCCGACAATATGGGCGATATGAAGTCCGATATGTCGGGCGCGGCAGATGTAATTGGCGCAGTGGAAATAGCCGCTCGTCTCAAACTCCCAATTCGCGTGCTTGGCTTCATTCCTGCCACCGATAACAAACCCAGCGGCTCGGCTCAAAACCCGGGCGATGTGCTGACCACTTATTCAGGCATTACGGTCGAAGTCGACAATACCGACGCCGAAGGCAGGCTGATTTTAGCCGACGCGCTCACCTACGCCAATGAACAATACGCCCCAGACGCGATTATCGACCTTGCCACGCTCACCGGTGCGTGCGTCGTCGCTCTCGGCTATCAAGCGGCGGGACTTTTCACGAACAATGATGACCTTGCCGAAAAGATTTCAAAAGCGGGTATGCGCTCTGGCGAAAAAGTCTGGCGTATGCCGCTCTGGGACGATTACGACAAACAAATCAAATCCGAAGTTGCCGATGTCAAAAACACGGGTGGCAAAGGTGCTGGTGCAATCACCGCCGCAAAGTTCCTCGAAAAATTCATCGGCGACCACAAAGCATGGGCACATTTGGATATTGCTGGTCCGTCGTTTCCCGCGATGGCTTCAAGCGGCGCAAAAGGAAGTTCAGGCTTTGGCGTGCGCTTGCTTGCCGAAGTGCTGCGCAACTGGAATTAACACGGCACTTTATAGCTTTCAAAGGCAGCCCACTTGGGTTGCCTTCTCTTTTTTGCAAATGCTTTCTTTTCGCGTAACTTTAAATTCGTTACGCAATCACGTTTCAAAAACTTAACACGGAGAACCTTAATATGGCAATGGACGCCTTAGGCATGGTGGAAACCAAAGGCTTGGTCGGCGCAATCGAGGCGGCAGACGCGATGGTCAAAGCCGCAAAAGTTGAACTCATTGGCAAAGAAGCCATCGGCGGCGGCTATGTAACCGTGATGGTTCGCGGCGACGTCGGCGCGGTGAAAGCGGCAACTGATGCTGGCGCGGCGGCGGCGCAACGTGTCGGCGAATTGGTTTCAGTTCATGTTATTCCTCGTCCGCACACCGACGTCGAAAGCATCCTTCCCAAGCGTTCCTAATTCATCTTCCTGTATATGCGCGAAGAGCTTGCCGTTGGATTGATTGAAACACGAGGGCTGGTTGCGGCAATTGAAGCGTGCGATGCCGCCCTCAAATCCGCCGATGTCAAACTCATCTCGATTGACCGAGTCGATGCAGGATTAGTGACCGTGAAAGTTGTTGGTGAAGTTGCCGCTGTTCAATCTGCGGTTGATGCTGGTCGTTTGGCGGCGGCACGTGTCGGAACGCTGGTCGCTGCACATGTTATCCCGCGCCCCGATGTCGGACTGCACGATGAACTCATTTACGTTGAAGTGCGCCCGCGTAAAAAAATGCAACCCCAATCGCCGTTGTCTTCTCCATCTTCATCAGCCGTTTCCACAGCGGCACCTTCGCCGTTAATCTCTCAACCGTCACAACCTGTCGCGCCATCACATTCTTCTCCTACGCCAATAGCTAACTCTTCACGGCAGAATTTTGAAGGCATGACGGTTCAGGAACTCCGCCGCTACGCACGAGCCTTGCCGAACTTTCCGATTCAAGGCAGGGAAATTTCACGCGCAGGAAAAGAAACGCTTCTCAAGCTCCTTCGTCAATTCAATACTTAACTTCAACTCTTTCGTGCCAACCGCCAAAGCGGCATTGCGATTAACCGTTTTGGTTGATTGGCTTTGCATCGTGTTTGAAATCACACACATAAATTTTTCCGATGAACCTTTCAAACATATCGAAAGTCATTCTGCACTCTTCGTAAATCATTTAGTTTTGCAGTGTTGTAGGTTAGCGACAACTGTGAGGCAGTCAACGGAGTTCTTTTTGGTTGAGCTATGGAGACAAAACTGACGAAATCGCCCAAACTTGCCGCACAAATCCTACTCAAAGGCGGCATTGTGGCTTTCCCAACCGAAACCGTGTATGGATTGGGTGCAAACCTTTTTGATGACGCGCATGTTCAAAAAATTTTTCTCGCCAAAGGTCGCCCGTCTGATAATCCCTTAATCGCGCATGTCAGCAACTTTCACGAGTTAGAGTTGTTAGTTAGGTCGATTTCTCGCCAAGCCGAGCAATTGATGGAAGCATTTTTTCCCGGTGCGCTGACGATTATTCTTCCGCGAAGCAAATATGTGCCTGATGTAGTGAGCGCAGGACTTGACACCATCGGCATTCGAATGCCGTCGCTCAAACTCACACAGGTGTTTCTCAAAGAGTGTGGCACGCCTGTTGCCGCTCCGTCGGCAAATCTTTCAGGCAAGCCCAGCTCGACCTCGTGGAAAGCCGTTCGGGAAGATTTTGATGGAAAAATTGACTGCATCTTGAAAGGCGATGATAGCCAGTTCGGGCTTGAATCGACGGTTGTGGATTGTTCTGTTTCGCCGCCAGTAGTTTTGCGCACAGGTGCTATCTCGCTTGAAGAGTTACAACGCGTTGTGCCTCAAACGCGACTTGGCATCAGCGACTCACACCACACGCCGAAAAGCCCGGGCATGAAGTATCGCCACTACGCGCCCGAAGCAACGGTTAAAATCATTGATGATTTTTCCGATGTCGATTATGCACACGCGTTCATCGGCATCAGCGAACCCCCAAGACGTTTTGCACATCAAAAAATTTGCAAGGGCTTGAGCGACTACGCCCGCACACTTTACGCCTTTTTTCGCGACTGCGACGCACACGGCTTCAAAACCATTTATTGCCAAAGCGTCCCAAAACACGGTCTCGGCTTGGCGTTAATGGATAGGATTCAAAAAGCGGCAAAAAAGTGAGCACTCTTGTTGGATTCTTCAAGAAATCACAATGTCCGAAAACTGCCGATGTGTGCGCTCGTGCAATTCTTGCACATCAAATTCTTTAATGCGCTCATACATTAAGGTCGCCAGCAAATCGAGTTGAACAAAATCGTTTGCGGCGATGTCGCGCTCGATGAGCGTGCCTAAAAACACCATTTGCTCTGGCGTGAGCGAATCCAAAAATTTATTGAGATTGGCTTTGTAAGATATTTGCGACATAGCAAAAGATGGTAAAATTGCGTGTGAATTTACAGCAAACCTGACGCAACTATGCACTGGCACTGTTCACCCTTTTCGGAACTCTCGCCCAAAGCTCTTTATGAAGTTCTCAAAGCGCGCGCCGAAGTATTCGTCGTCGAGCAGCAGTGCGCCTATTTGGATTTGGACGGCATCGATGAGCATGCACATCACCTTGTCTTATATGCTGACTCTGGCAGTCTTGTAGCTTACGCTCGACTTGTGCCGCCGCATCTGAAATTTCAAGAGCCCTCTATCGGACGTGTTCTGACGGTGCAAGCCGCACGCGGTAAAGGCTTCGGGCGACGGCTCATGCAAGAAAGCATTTCGCGACTCACCGCGCTCTATCCAAACTCCCCAATTCGCATCAGCGCACAAGCCTACCTTGAAGGATTCTACAACACATTTGGCTTTGTGCGCGTCTCCGACAACTACGATGAAGACGGAATCCTGCATCTGGACATGCTCCGCCCCAACTTGTAGCCAACCTCCCCGAAACGTTCAAACTTACCTTGCCGTTTTTCGCATTACTTCAACTAAAAACGGTTAATTCTAACTATGTTCAAATTCTCGATTTCACTTACTCTACTTGCACTGCTTGTGATAACTTCGTCTCTCCCTGCCCAAGAAGCGAAAAAAAGTTCCAAGACGGACAAATCGCAAACGACGCTCGTCGGCTACCTTTCCGATTGCCAATGCGGCGAAAGTTTGGAAAGCGTGAAAATGGCGGCGGAGCATACCAAAGAATGCTGCTTGATGGACGCTTGCGCGAAATCCGGCTTCGGCATTTACAGCGACGGAAAGTTCATCAAATTTGACCCAAAAGGAAGCGACAAAGCCAAAGACTTCCTTATCGCACTCAAAAAAGAAAAAGACTTGAAAGTGAAAGTCAAAGGCAAGATGGAAAACGACATGTTCATACTTGCAAGCATCGAGAGCTCGAAATAAATACTGATGACAAAACCGCCGATAAAATGCAAAAGGGACGCCGCAAAGCGTCCCTTTTTTTGTGATGGAAGCAAAAGATAGAAAAGCAAGGCGACAGAGTTGTAGTAGTCGTTTATCAGGAGTTTTTTGAACTCTTGTCGCCCTGCTGACATACCCTTGACGCACTCTCTCGATAGATTCGTTTTCCAACTTCATTTACAGTCAGACATGTGAAACCGTGTGCTTTTCAATCCAAGCGATTTGAGCGCGAGGGCGCACTTGGCGACTTCCAACATGAAGGATTTGCGCGTGATGCTGAACGCCTTTTTCTGCACCCGATTTTGCTTGGCAAGGGCGTACCGATGTTTTTGCCGCACATGGCTCAAACGGAACTTGACCTTTTATCGGTGCTTCCCTTTGCAAACGGGGCGGTGTTACTTCACTATCGTAAGAAGTCAACTTGAAGCGGGGGCGTGGCGTTTAGCGCGACTTCGTGAGTTTATCCGATTTTTGCGCCACGATGATGAAAAGAATCACGAGGGCTTGAATGATGAGAAAGATTTCTTTCGGAACGTAGGCGTTGATGGTTAAGCCGCCGTAGTCCAGCACGCCGAAAAGAAATGCGGAAAGCACAATCCACGCGGGGTTGGCATTGGCGAGCATGGCGACAGCAATGCCCAAAAATCCAACTCCTGATATTGCGCCAAATTCGAAGTAGTATTTGTAGCCCATCACGTAGTTGGCCGCCGTTAAGCCTGCCAGCGCGCCGGCAATCGTCATAGAGCCGAGAATGTGCAACCCGACGTTGATGCCCGCGTAGCGCGCCGCTTCAGTGTTTAAGCCGACGGCACGCAGTTCGTATCCCGATTTGGTTTTGAAGACGAGAAAATACGCGCCAGCGGCGCACGCGAGCGAGAGCAAGAGAGCAAGGCTAACGGGAGCGCGCTGAAAGAATCCGCCGAAGTCGTCGAGCCGCGCAAGGCGCGCCGATTCTACAATTTCCGCCGTGTGTGCGGTTGCAGGCACAGCAAAGTGATTTGTGAGCAAATAGCCGACCAGTGCTGCCGCAATGAAGTTGAGCATAATGGTTGTAATGACTTCATTAACGCCGAATCGCACTTTCAAGCCGCCGGCAATCGCGCCCCAACTTCCGCCGGCAATCGCCGCCGCACCCAGACAAATTGCAAACGCGACCAGCGACGGCGTCGAAGCCGGAATCGCAACGCCGACCAACGCACACGCAAACGCGCCAACTAACGCCTGCCCTTCGCCGCCAATGTTGAACAGCCCTGCTTGAAACGGAATGGCAACCGCAAGCCCCGTCAGCACCAGCGGCGTCGTGCGATAGAGCACTTGCCCAAAGCCATAGCGCGTGCCGAGCGTGCGCTCAAACATTTTAGCGTAAATCTCAATCGGATTTTCGCCAATCAAGAGAATCAAAATTCCGCCGATGAAAAACGCAATGAGAATGGCTAAAACGGGCGTGAGCAGAGCAAGTTGTTTTTGCGTCATTGATGTTGATAGAAGTGCCTTCGGTTTTTTGCGCGAACTTAAAAATAAAACTTTTTCACTTGGGCGGAAACGACAGCGTTCCAAGCAGGGCGGGCGTTTGCATCGAGGCACTTATTCCTGATAAGAGTTCATTGCCCAACACGGCGAAAAGCACGGCTTCTTTGGCTTTGGCGGGAATGGGATTTTCGGCAAGGTCGTCTTGTTTGACGACGCGCGATTTTGGAAATGCGGTTTTGAGCATTTCTATCACGGTTTTGTTGTATGCGCCGCCGCCGCTGACAATCAGTTCATCGATGGTCATTTTCGGCGCAATAAATCGCTCGATTTGCTTGGCTAAACTTTGCACGGTGAGCGCGGTGAGCGTCGCAATGAAGTCCGTCGGCGATATGCCTTGTGCATCAGCGAGCAATCGCTCAAAGTAAGCGTCGGTGAAGTATTCGCGCCCTGTCGACTTGGGCGGCTGTTGTCGGTAGTAAGGCTCTTTGAGCCAGCGTTTCAGGAGTTGCGTCTGCACCTTGCCTTGTGCGGCAAGTTTTCCCTCTCGGTCGAAGGGCATTTTGAAGAGGCGTTGAGCGGCTTTATCGATGAGCACGTTGCCTGCGCCGGCATCAAAGAACATCACGTCTTCTTTTTTCGCGTTGGCTTTAAGCGCAGTGAGATTTGAAATGCCGCCGATGTTGAGAAGCACGCGATTTTTGTGCGTATGTCGGAACAAGATGAAATCGAGATAAGGAGCAAGTGGCGCACCGTCTTTGCCGAAGACGAACTCTGCCGTGCGAAAGTTTGAGATTGTCAAAATTCCTGTTCGATGAGCAATCACCGCGCCGTCGCCCACTTGGAAGGTTGAGCCAATGCGGAATTTTCCCACACGCTCGCGCTTTGGATTATGCCAAAGGGTTTGCCCGTGTGAGGCGATAAAATCAACGCGTTTCGGGCGATGCTGTTTGAGGAAGCGAAGAATACAGTCAGCGAAAAGTTCAGCAATGAGCACGTTGAGCATGGAGACTTCGGGCAGCGCGGCGGTGTCTTTATCGCAATTTTTCAGAACGAGCGTGCGAATGCGATTTGGAATCGGGAAGGTTTGAAAAGCCCGCAGGTCGACCGTTGTTTTTTCGCCTGTGCCTGAAAGGCGTGTCAAGCCGACATCGACGCCGTCGACCGACGTGCCTGAAAGCACACCAATGCCGAGCCGTTCACGGGTTGGAATCGTGTTGAGGCGTTGTGCGAGCGTCATTTCGCGCTTTGGAATTGCGGTTCGTGCCGTTCATCGGAAACAATGTTGCCGTCTTTGAGCGTGATGATGCGCGTGGAAAGTTGTTCGGCGAGTGCAAGGTCGTGCGTAATCATCACGACGGTTTTTCCTTGTTGGTGAAGGTGTTGGAGGAGCGCGACGATTTCTTCGGTAGTGCGCGAATCCAAGTTGCCTGTTGGTTCGTCGGCTAAAATGAATCGCGGGTTGGCAACTAAGGCGCGGGCAATGGCGACGCGTTGCTGTTCGCCGCCGCTAAGTTCAGTTGGGCGATGTGTGGCACGGTGCGCAAGCCCAACCGATTCAAGCAGTTCCGCCGCACGTGCTAAACGTGCTTTTTCGGAAACGCCATCGAAGAACAGCGGCAGAGCCACGTTGTCGAGCGCGGTCATGTTGGGTATCAAATTGAACGATTGAAAAATCATGCCGACCACTGTTCGCCGATAGCGTGCAAGTTCCGTCGTTGTCATTCTTGAGATAACCTTCCCGCCGACTACAATTTCGCCCGATGTCGGCTTGTCCATGCCGCCGATGAGATTGAGCAAGGTTGATTTTCCGCTTCCCGATTTTCCGACAATTGAGACAAACGAGTGCTCGTAAATCGTCAGACTGATGCCGTTCAACGCATTGACGGGCGCGGTTTCCGAATTGTAAATGCGGTTGATTTGATTGATTTCAATAAGCGGTGTTTCTCTTTGCGACATGTGATTTAGACGTTGGACTGAACAGGGCGCGTTTGACAATGACTTGAAATCGGTTGCGATTATCGTAACTTTGTAACTTTACGATTCTTGCGACCTCGATTTTGCGACAAGACACAAGCAAAAACGCGAACCCGATTCAGTTGGTTTCGCTGGTGTGAACTTGAAAGGAAACCTATCCATGACCAAAGAGCTCATCGCCGCTATCAACGCCGCTAAACTGGCGGGCAAACACGCACGAAAAAATTACGGACTCTTACACACGTCTCAAGTTCGTCAAAAAAATCCGAAAGATTATGTTACGGAAGTCGATAAAGCGTGCGAGGAATTAGCCGTAAATTTTTTGCATAAGAAATTTCCCAGCGATGAGATTGTTGCCGAAGAAGGCACTTTGGAGCAAGGCTCGTCGGGTCGGCGGTGGATTATTGACCCGCTCGACGGCACGCTGAACTTCATTCATAGTTTTCCCTTTTTCGCCGTCAGCATCGCGCTCGTCAATGAACACGATGAAATTCTATGCGGCGCGATTTATCAGCCGATTTTGAAGGAGCTTTTTACAGCCGAGCGCGGCGGGGGCGCGTATTTCAACAACCGTCGCGTTAGAACTTCGCGCACTTACAAGCCACATCACTTGCTTTTGGCGACGGGATTTCCTTACAAGCTCACCGAGCATTTGGATAAATCTATCGCTCTTTTCAAAGATATGCTCGTTCAATGTGCGGGACTTCGGCGCCCCGGCTCTGCTGCGCTTGATTTAGCCTACACGGCTTGCGGTCGCTTCGATGGCTTCTGGGAAATCAATCTCAATGCGTGGGACATTGCCGCTGGCGCGCTCATCGTCAAAGAAGCTGGCGGAATGGTAACCGACTTCAAAGGCAATGGCGATTTCCTGAAATCTGGGCACATCATCGCCTCAAACGGAAAAATTCACCCCTTTATGCTCGAGACCGTTCAACGGCATTTCGGGCTGAATTTTGAATAGTGATTTGAATCAACCTTTTGCTATGAGGCACATCAACAAAACAGGTCAGTTGCTTATTGTTCTTTGGCTTCTGCTTCTTGCCGCATGTCCGAGCGAAGCGTTTGCTCAACGCAAACAGCGCAAAGTTATTGAAGAAGAATCACCGAAGCGAAGTGAAAGCACGCTCGATGTCGACAAAGCATCCAAAAAGCAACTCACCCAAAGCACTTGGGAACGTCGATTCAAGCAGGCGGTTTCGCGCTACGAAAATGAAGAGTATGCTGAAGCCGATAGCCTCTTTTTGGGGTGTGTTGAGCGTCCCGAGAATGCGACCGATGAGCAAAAAACGCTCGCGCTTTTTTGGCGCACGAAAGCCTTGATGCAACAAGGGCGTTACGCCGAACTGCCGCCGCTCTACGCCGAGCTTGAACGTCGGGCACTTTCCGCCTTGCTTCGCGCCGAACTGCGCTTCGATAAAGCCGTGCTTGCCACCCGAGAGCAACATTTTCTCGACGGCGCAAAACAACTCATCGAGCTTGTTCCCGCCGATTGGACGATTTCAAATTCAGACAATCTCCTCGTCAGCAAAGCCTATCGTTACCTCGCGCTTCTTGCCAACGCCTACCTTTCCGAACAAGACCTTCGCACGCTTTTACTGACGATTCATAATCGCGCCGTGCGCACGCTCTTCGCGCTCCGTGCGATTGAACACACCCTTTATCGCGGCAACTACGACGCGGCACTTGCCGAACTCACTCGATTCAAAGAGGAAAACCCGACGCTTGACGGCGACGAGCAAAAGCGCGTTACCGATTTGAAATTTCAAGCAACACAACTCAAAGGCGGACTTGCAAAACGCTTGCGCGTTGGCTTGCTGTTGCCCGCAACCTTAAAGCCATTTGACGGCTCTGGCGATATTGGCGCATCAAAATTGATGATTGGCGCGATTCTCGCCAAAGACGAAGCCAATCACCTCTCGCAACGCGCCTTCGTGCATCTTGCCGCGCGAAGCACATCAGGACTTTCTCCCGACGGCATTGTCGCGCAAGCCCAATCGCTCGTCGAGAAAGATTCCGTGCAGGTGATTTTAGGTCCGATGTATAGCGAAGAAGCCCTTGCCGTTTCGGAATACTGCGCCTCACGGGGCATTGTGATGCTCACGCCGACCGCCACCGATGAACGCATTTCTGCGCTCTCGCCGACAAGTTTTCAACTCAACCCCACACATCGCGCACGAGGCGCATCAATGGCTCGCTTCGCGATTCAAGAACTCCGTGCAAAAACCGCCAGCATTTTCGCACAAGACAGCACCTACGGCAAAGACATGGGCATAGGCTTCAAAGAAAGCTTCGAGCAACTCGGCGGCGAAGTCAAACTCTTCGCGCTTTTGCCTGAATCGTTCAGCAGTTTTTCAAAAGCCCTTGCCCCGCTCAATCTCACTTTCGATAAGCAACTCGGCTATCCGCTCACACAATTCGATGTGATTTATCTTCCAATGACTTCGCCCGAAGCCGCCGCGATTGCCCTTTCGCAACTTCGCTTTTACAACATTCGCGGCGAATTGCTCGGCTCGTCGGATTGGCTCGATGAACGCTTGCTTAACAATCGCGAATTGATTACAAATTTCTACTATGCCAGCGATTTCCAACTGGCTGAAAATCCTGCGACCAACCACGTTGTTGCTCTCTATAAAACGCGTTTCGGTGAAGAGCCCAACGCCTTTTTTTGGCTTGGTTACGACGCGATGGATTACCTTTTCCGTGTGACATTTTCGCTACCTTCAACTTCTGACCTTAAACTGGCTATCCGTAGTGCACCGCCGATTGAAATGCACCACATTCCTGTTTTCTTTGACGGACAAAATGTTAATCAACTGATGAACATTATGCGGTTTTCAAATGGCACACTGGCACGAGTCAAATAAATTAACCTATAACGCTTCATACCAACATGCTGATTTATCAACGCACGATTAAAAAAGAAGTCTCCATTTTCGGAACGGGGTTGCACACAGGAGAAGAGTGCATGATTACATTCAAGCCTGCTCCGGAAAATTACGGTTACCGCTTTGTGCGTACCGACTTACCCAATTCGCCCGAAATTCCTGCCGACATTGACCATGTGATTGACATTCGTCGCGGCACAACGATTGGCGTCGGCGAGGCGCGCGTTCATACGACCGAGCATGTGCTTGCTTCGCTCTACGGCTTGCAAATTGACAACTGCCGCATTGAACTTACTGGACCTGAGCCGCCCGTATGCGATGGCAGTGCAAAGATGTTTGCCGATGCACTTGCCGCAGTTGGTTTTGAAAATCAATCTGCACCGAAAAATTACTTGGTGATTGATGAGACCGTGCATTATCACCACGCCGAAAAGCAAATCGATATTGTCGCACTTCCACTCGATGATTTTCGCATCACGGTGATGGTGGATTACAACAATCCCGCGCTTGGCTCACAACACACGGGGCTGTTTAATCTTGAAGAAGAGTTCCTTAAAGAGTATGCTCCGGCGCGCACTTTTTGCTTTCTCTCGGAAGTTGCCGAGTTGGCAAATCAAGGATTGATAAAGGGCGGCGATGTTGAAAACGCCATCGTGATTGTCGACAAGCAACTTTCTCAAATCGAACTTGACGAACTCTCCCAAAAAATCAGCAAGTCGGGCATGAAGTTGGAACTGGGTGAAAATGGCATTCTCAACGGCAAAGCCTTGCGCTTCAAAAACGAACCCGCACGGCACAAACTGCTCGACCTGATGGGCGACCTTGCCTTAATCGGCATGCCGATTAAAGCCCAAATTTTAGCCGCCCGTCCTGGACATGCCGCCAATGTTGAGTTCGTCAAAAAACTGCGCAAACTCGTCGAGAGAAATAAACTGGCTCGTAAGTTTCAGCACGAGAAAAAAGCCGGCGTCGTTTTCGACGCTAACGCGATTCAGCGTATCTTACCGCATCGCTATCCCTTTGTCTTAATTGATAAAATCACGGAATTCAAACTCGATGAAAAAATCGTCGCGATTAAAAACGTAACTATCAACGAGCCGTTTTTTCAGGGGCACTTTCCCGGCAATCCCATCATGCCCGGCGTCTTGATTTTGGAAGCCATGGCACAATCAGGCGGCATTTTGCTTCTCAACGGCAACGAAAACATGGACGAAAAACTTGTATTTTTTATGGGAATTGATAAAGCGCGATTCCGAAAGCCCGTGCTTCCTGGCGACACGCTGGTCATTGAATCCAATATGAAAAGCCGACGCCGCAATGTTTGCCAATTCACCTCGCAAGCCTTTGTGCGTGGCGACTTAGTCTGCGAAGCCGAATTGATGGCGACGATTGTCGATAAGAAGTCGGTAAAAGTGTAGTGTTTGTTCTTTAATCCTTAACATTTCTTCTTTACCTTAAAACAGTAGCTACTATGCGACGAAACATCTTTTCACTGTCAACGCTATGCTTCGTGCTTCTGCTGTTGTTCAAAAGTGCGTCAGCGCAAATTCAAGGCGAGCGCGGCGAGACCGAAGGCGCGAAATTCGGTATCGGCATTGGAGGCGGGTTCGCTCAGCCTTTCCATTTTTACGATGCCAGTTTAGGCTATAGTGCCGCCTTCAAACTCAAGTTCTTTCTCGCGCCAGAGTTGAATTTCAACTTGCAAGCTGCCTATCAAGGCTTAGGCGCAGGCAAAAAAACCGTTGGCATAACGACTGGCGGTTTTGGCGTCCTGGGAGTTGGTGGCGCGGGAATTCTCGGGCTGAACTTGACGATGCAGTATAACTTCCTTACAAAAAGTGCCTTCAATCCTTACATCTTCGCTGGGGGTTCAGTCCAGTTCCCAGGTATCAGCGAGCCGACGATTCGTCTTGATGGCGTTCCCGTTCCAAATCAAGCCCCTTTCTTGGATAACGCGCCTTTGGGCGGTCTTGTCGGCGGTCTTGGTGCGGAATACTTTCTGACAGAAACTATAAGCCTTGATGGTAATGTCGCATATAACTTTCTTTTTGGCGACCGCTTGACCGCCGTACCTTATCGTCAAGTTACGCCTCCCTCGACGCCCGGGGGTTTTCGCGACTTGAACTCTGGCTTGCTTACAGGGCTTGTGGGCTTGAACTTTTACTTCGGCGATTACACGCCACTGCCGCCGCCCTCTCCGTCAGTTTCATTTAGCGCAACGCCCACTTCTATTGATTCAGGCAAAACGGCAACGCTCTCATGGTCAGTGATGTTTGCTGACACGGTTATGCTTGACGGACAAATGGTTGACACCACAGGCACGCGCACCGTTCAGCCAGCCAAGACCACGACCTATACACTGACCGCGATTGGTAAAGGCGGCACGGTTAGCAATACGGCTACGGTTACGGTCATTCCGCCGCCACCACCACCACCGCCGCCACCACCGCCACCACCACCAACACTCAAAACGCTGAAAGTCGGCGAAAAACTCGCTTACAAGATTACTTTCGCTACTGGACGAGCCACCATCGACCGAAATGATTATGCCAAGTTAGATGAAATCGCGTCCGAACTGCTGGAACGCCCGAACATGGTGGTTGAAATTTCTGGACATACAGATAATGTTGGCAATCCGCGTCGCAACCTTGTGCTCTCGCGCCGACGCGCACAAGCCGTTAAGAATTATCTTGTCAAGAAGAAAGTCCCAGCGCGCAATATGGTCGTTAGAGGTGCAGGCGATAAAGAACCTGTGGCAGATAACAGCACCGAAGTTGGTCGCGAACAAAATCGCCGCATTGAGTTCAAAGTGCTTCGCTTCATTAAGCCCAAAGCCCCGCGCAAACGCCGATAATCGCGCACACACCAATCAAGAAAAAGGCGATTCATTATTGAGTCGCCTTTTTGTTTTTCTACCGTTGCACGCTCAGTCTGTCCCAACTTGGTGTAACACCAAAATTGAACGCGCGTGAGTATGTTTTACGGCGATGCCATTCTGGCTTCCCGAACAAGTCGGGACAAGCGTCCGGAATCCTTTGAACAGAACGATTTCTGACGCACTACGCTTGCAGGAATGACTGAAAGCCTCATCACTCTTACTCGATCTTGGCATAATGCTAACATTGAGTCATCGCATAGCGACAGAGTTCATCAATCCCCGTCAGTAGAGCAACGATGGATTATCACGCCGCGATGTTGCTCGCAACAACGTCGAAGATTACGGCTCTTATTCAGTTTCGGTATAAGGTTTTGAGCAAGTCTTTGGCGGCGCGAAGCGGACTGATTTCACCATTACGCACGGCAATTTCCAACGCTTGCCACTTTGCCTTAACAACATCGGAGGCGTAAAAGCGCGTTAGGAGTTCATATTCCACTGTTTGACGAAGCCAATACGCCGCTTGCATTTCTCGCTTGCGTTTAAGCCACCCGTTTTCCGACATTTTTTTCTCGAACTCGAAAACCGTCTCGCGTATCTCTAATACACCGTCGCCCGTCAAGGCAGAACAGGTGAGCGTTTTTGGAATCCAGCCATTTGGATTCGGCGGGAAAAGGTGCAGGGCTTGTTGGTATTCTTGTTGGGCGAGTTTGGCTTTTACGAGATTTGCACCGTCGGCTTTGTTGATGGCGATTAAATCTGCCATTTCCATGATGCCGCGCTTAATGCCTTGCAATTCGTCGCCCGCGCCCGCCAGCATGAGCAGAAGAAAGAAATCCGTCATAGAGTGCACCGCAACTTCGGATTGACCGACGCCGACGGTTTCAACCATGATGGCGTTGTAGCCCGCCGCTTCGCACAGAAGCATCGCTTCGCGCGTTCTGGGTGCAATTCCGCCGAGCGAACCCGACGACGGCGATGGACGAATGAAGGCGTGCTCGTGCATAGAAAGTTTTTCCATGCGGGTCTTATCACCCAAAATGCTTCCGCGTGATTTTTCGCTTGTCGGGTCAATGGCTAAAACGGCGACGCGTCGCCCAGCCTCAATCAGCGAGAGTCCGAAGGCTTCGATGAAGGTGCTTTTGCCCACGCCCGGCACGCCTGTAATTCCAATGCGAATCGAGTTTCCGCTGTGCTTCAAACACGCTCCGACGACTTCTTCAGCAACCGCTTGATGTTCGGGGCGATGGCTCTCAACCAGCGTAATCGCTCGCGAAAGCACGGTGCGATTGCCACTCAAAATGCCTTCCACATATTCGGAGGGCGAGAGCGTCGGTTTGCGCTTCAAGCGAAATGACGGTTGAAATTCCGACACAAGAGTCAGAAGGTTATTTGTTATGGCATTGAAGTTAGGGCGAAACGTGCTCAATGAAAAACCGTTTTCGATAACTTCTCAATCATGCCTACTCGATAAACACGTCGCCGTAGGTAATGATATTCCCTGCCAAATCAATGACGCGCACGCGAAAGAGCCGTCCGCGCAATTCGGTGAGATTGCGGTTCGGGGAAATTTTCACGAGGTCGAGCAAATACGTTTTCGCACCGAACTGTGGCACGTTGACATCGGTCTCGAGAATAACGGGATAATTGACGGGAACGCCGTCGCGCGTGATCCCAAGAAAATCAATGCGCGGAAAGCCGACGGTCGATGAAAATTGCATCGTCAGTTGCACTTGTCCGTTTCGCGTTGGGTTCGGAAACGCCACTTGGGTGATTTGAACTTCGCCAGCAAAACGAGCGGCAACACGCCAATCGTTAGGGTCTTCAATCAGGATTTGACCGTTTTGATTCGTGCGCGTGAAGTTTTCAATCGGGTCGTCTTCTGTGTCCGGCTCACCGCATGAACAGAGGACGAGCGACAGAAGTAGCATGAGCGTTTTTGAAAAACGATGTCGATATGTCATTCGAGTTCAGAAGTGCTTTTAGGCAAGATGGGCAACTCGACGACAAATGTTGCACCCTTATCTTTTCCCTCCGATTCTACCCACACTTTTCCGTCGTGCAGTTCAATCAGTTGCTTGGCAATCGAGAGCCCTAATCCCGTTGAGGATTCGCCGCCAGTGGGTATTGCGGAAAGACGTTGGAAGCGTCCGAAGACCCGTTTCATATCTTCTTCGGTCAAACCTTGCCCCTCGTCGCGCACTGAGAAGCGAATGACCGGAGCACCGTCGTCGCTCGACTGGGCACGACAGACGCGCACCCAAATCGTTTTGCCTTTTGGACTATACTTGATTGCATTGCTGACAAGGTTATCGAAGACCTCGCGAATGCGCTCGGCGTCGACTTCGGCAACGCAATTGGGTTCGGCGTGGAAATCAATACGCTGTTCTTTTTGATTGGCTTGTTGGAGATTGGCGGCAACGACCACCGAAGCCAATTCGCCAAGACTGCATGAGAAGCGGTTGAGGGTGAGTTTGCCGGCACCAATCGCCGTGGTGTTCAGGAGTTCGTCAATGAGTTTCAGCATGCGTTTTGCAGCGTTTTGAATGGTCACGGCATACCGTTGCGTGTTGGCAGGGTTTTCCGCGTCTTCTTGTATCAAAGAAGAAAATCCGATGATAGATTGAAGCGGATTTTTGAGGTCATGCGCGGCGATGGAAAGCAGTTCAGTTTTGAATCGGCTGGCTTCTTCGGCGCGGCGTTGCTCGGCTTCAGCCGTTTTTAAGGCGTTGTTGAGGGCTTCTTGGGTGCGGCGCAATTTGAGCTGCGTGCTGTCGCTGATGCGCGTAATTTTGGCAGTCTGTTGAAGCAATTTCTCGTATTGCTCAATGAGCGTCTCGTATTCTTTTTGAAGGTCTTTTTTGGAAATAGAGGTCTGGGAAGCGATTGCGCGCGCCCGTTTGGCAAATTCCATTTCCGCTTGAAAGACGCTCTCGGCATCGCGTTCGTTTTTTTCTCGCTGATGTTTTGGCACAACTTCGCTTGGTTTTCTTTGTCCTCAAAAGTGCGTCTGCTCCACTGTATCGCGCTCTCGAAAGGTTCTTCAAGTAGGACTTCAATACGACACAAGGTTGAACGGCAGGTTAATATCTTGCGCAAATTCTTCGCCGCTTTCCTGCATATCTTCATCGTCTTCTCGGTAGTGCCAGAAGACTTCAATTTTTCTGCCTTTGGCGTATGCTGTTTCCAGCACGCTTAGTATGTCTAAAATGCACTTCGATGTGCTGGTGTTGAAGTAAGAAAATTTGAAGTTCATCTCAATTGGTTGCGTCGATTCAACAAGATATTGATTGAGCCAGTCGAGCACTTGCTGATAAAACTGCAATGCGGAGTCGGGGTAAGATTCGCCTGTGATATTGAGCACGCCGCTTTGCGCATCGAAATTGATGCTGGGCGTGGTTTTCGTCTCGGCAATCGTAAGATTGGTCATAGAAAGTTTGAATCGAGTTTGAGGTTATTTAGCCGTCTTGTAGATGCGGACGTTCAAGATGAAAAAGAGCGTCTCGTTCGTAAGCGGTTGCAGGCTAAACTCAAAGGGTTTATCGGATTTTCGCGCCATGTCGATGAGCCCCAATCCTGCTCCTTTGCTACCTTCGGGCGGCAGTTGCTTACGTCGTTCTTGGTAGAGTTTTTTTAATTCTTCCTTCGACAGCGTGTTCAGGTAACGACACTGCGCTTCCAAGCGTTCGGCGTCGGCTTTGGTTACGGCGTTTCCCGAACTGATGGAATACATTTCTTCCTGCTCGCTGATGACGATAACGCCCACCCCCACTTCTTTGTTGATATGTTGAAGCCAATCTTTTTCGGCTGAATAGTGCAAGATGTTCTGCGCCATCTCAACGAAGACTGCGAAAATGCATTGGATTTTGTCGTCGTGTTGAAGTTGATTGCGCACAAGTGAGCCTAGCTCAACTAAAAGTTCTTGTGAAATCGCGCCTTTGAACGTCATCAAAATGCGCGACTGGTTCATGTCGTTGTAGTATTTGAGCAGGTCAAAGGGCATTATCGTTCAAGATGCGTTTTGAAAAATTCTCGCCCGAAGTTAAGTATTTCAACCAATTTTTGTCGAAAGAACTTTTTGTTCAAAGGATAAGCGGCGGACGATTGGAGATTTTTTTGCACATTCACATGTAACGCACAGCATCTTGAAGCGTGCGAACTTTCTTGCAGTAACCTTTTTCGTTGTCGTTATGGCAGACTTACCCAACGCCTCGTCGGAGCAATCGTCCAACAAGCCCAATCTTCCGCCAGAGCAACTTCCGAATTTGCCTGTTGAGAGCGATGCGACGGGCGGCATTTTTCCGAATCGCAATCGCGGGTGCGCCATTACATTTGTTGTTGTGGTTACGCTCTTTTTCGGGTGGCTTGCGCTTTTAGTCAATTTGCCAGCGTCGCGTCCAGAGCCAGAGCCGCTCTCGCCGTATTTGCAGAAAAAGTTTGATGCCTTGCCGCTTGGCGCAAACGTGATTGCCTTTATCAATTTGCATGCGATTCGCCAAACCGATTTTTGGCAGACGTTTCTTCCCGACAGCATTAAATTGAAGCCGCTTGTGTCTGATTCCAGCACGGTCGGCAAATTGATGCGCGTTGCCGATTTCAATCTCACGCGCGATACAGATACGCTCATTTACGCCGCCGTCAATCGGCTTGAAGCCCCTGAACTCACCTTTGCCGTTCTGCTGGCTTCCTTCGACACCGCCAAAGCGTTTAACGGCTTTCGTCTGTTCGCCAAAGAAACGAAGATGATTTCGCGGACGCATCGTGCGTTTCGACTCGATGAAAAACAATGGGCAAGTTTCATCTCGCCGACAGAGTTGGTTCTCTCAAATGATGTGAGTTTGATTGAGCGGTATCTTGCGCCGGAGGAAAGTTTTTTCGCCGCCGATACGGTGATGAAGCCGCTTCTCGACGAAGTGCGCTACAAATCGCAGTTGTGGTTAGCCTTAGGTTCAACGCGATGGGCGATGGAAGCCTTGCGCGGGTTGACGGCGTCGAGCGAAGGGCTTTCGGCATCGGGCAACATTAGCAAGGTTGAGCAGCTCACACTTTGTGCGCAATTCTCCGATGGGGTTGCGCTTGAGACCATCTGGCACTACGACTCTCGCACGGGCGCATTTTTCGCTGGCGGATTAGTTCGACTCGCCGCATGGGTTTCTAAACAGTTCAGTCAGCGTCAAAGCCAAGCCATCAAGAAACTTTTAGGTGAATTGCATATTACACAAAACTTGGAAACGCTCATTTTCGAAGCCGAACTTGAACGCACCTTGCTCGATGAACTTCGCCGAAACTAACCTTTGACGCTTGCAATAACTTCGACCTCGACGCTGGCAGAGAGTGGCAGTTCTGAAACGCCCACGGCACTACGCGCATGCTTGCCGTTTTCTCCAAAGATTTCTTCAAAGAATTCCGACGCGCCATTTGCAACAAACGGCTGTTCCGCAAATCCGCTTTCGCTGGCAACGAAGACGGTAAGTTTGACGATGCGGTCAATTTTCTCGACGTCGCCGAGGCACGCTGCCATTGCTGCCAGCGCGTTGATGGCACACTGCCGTGCCGCAAGTTTTGCCGCCTCTTTGCTTACAACAAGTCCGACCTTGCCTTTGCCGCCCGACATCAATACGCCGTCAATGAGTGGCAACTGCCCCGATGCATAAACCAAATTTCCAACTTGAACCGCCGGAACGTATGCCGCAAGCGGCTTCGGCGGCACAGGCAACACAATGCCGCGTGATGCAAGAGTTTCTTTAATAGACATGTGAAATAAAGGTTTTGAAATACTACTCAACTTTTTTCACGACAAGCTTTGCCTCTACACCGCAGGCAACTCAATGAAAAATGTCGCGCCTTTATCTTTGCCGTCTGATTCTGCCCAGACCTTGCCGCCGTGCAATTCTACCAACTGCTTGACAATGGCAAGTCCCAAGCCTGTTGAACTTTCGCCGCCCGTTGGTTTAGCCGAAAGGCGTTGAAATTTCTCGAACAGTTTTGCTTTGTCGCCTTCGGTTAAGCCTTGTCCTTCGTCTTTTACAGACACGAGAATGGTAGATTGCGTGTCGTTGACGTTTTGTGTGCGCTTTCGGCACTCGATTATGATTCGTTTTTCTTTTGGCGAATACTTGATGGCGTTTGAAAGCAAGTTATCGAAGACTTCGCGCATGCGTTCTGGGTCGACTTCGGCAATGCAATCGTCTGCAACATTCAGTTCAATCGTTTGGGCTTTGCTTTCAGCGTTTGGTCGGTTCAGTTCGGCAACGGTGCAGAGCAATTCAGCAAGATTAGTTTTGGATTTTTGAAGATGAATTTTGTTTGCCTCGATGCGCGAGAGGTTGAGTAAATCTTCGATAAGCTGATGCATACGGCGCGCGGCGCGTTCAATCGTGGCAGAGGCAAGCGAGATTTTCTCTTTGTTCTCCAAGTCTTCTTGAATGATTTTGGCAAAGCCGATGATGGATTGCAGGGGATTTTTGAGGTCGTGCGCGGCGATGCTAATCAGTTCAGTTTTGAATTGATTAGCTTCTTCGGCGATTTTGCGGAGGCGGTCGGCTTGGGCAAGGGCACGGCTGAGCTCGAGGTTCTCTTGTTTGTGTCGTTCAGCCTCGTTGCGTGCCAATTCATTCTCGAAGAGGGCTTGCTGAACGGCAAGTTTTTTGCCCTGGTCTTCGTTGAACACGGCTTGTTTGGTTTGATGAAATTGTTGATGGGTGCGATACGCGCGTTCAAAGTCTCCAAGATGTTCATAGAGCACGGCGAGTTGTTCAAGGGCTTCGTAACAGTAGCGCTTCATCGAGAGTGCTTCCGCTGTGGCAAGGGCTTCATTGAGATAGGTTTTAGCAAGGTGATAGTTTTTCTGGGTGATGAGCAACTTACCAATGAGCACCATGACGCGCACCGTAGTGGGCTGGTCGCCCAGTTCGCGTAGACGCGTGAGACTTTGTTGGTAAAATTCGAAGGCAAGGTCGTAATTGCCTTTGGCTTCGTGGACGCTGGCGATGTTGCCAAGTGCCGTCGCGATGCTGTTTTGTAAGCCAATTTCCTCGAACCGCCGAAGCGCGTCTTGATAGTAAGCCAGAGCGATGTCGTGCTCTTTGAGTTCTTGATACACATTTCCAAGTGCGCGCAAGGCAATGGCTTCATAGCGTTTATCGCCAACCTCTCGGCTCATTTTCAGGCTTTCTTGAAAGAGATGGCGAGCCGTTGTGTAATCGCCGAGCGACAGGTAGACTTCACCGATGTTGAGTTGAATGTTGACAATTTCTCGTATTTCGGTGGCTGGGTCGCGCAGGTTGAGACTTTCTTTGTAGCATTCAATCGCTTTCGGGTAGTCTCCCAAAATCACATGAATCATGCCGATGTTGTTAAGCGTTGAGGCGATGCCTTTCTTGTCGTTCAGTTCGCGTTTAAGGGTCAGACTTTCTTCGTAGTGTTTGAGCGCGGCACTATGGTTTTCAATCGAGTAATAAACTAAGCCGATGTTGTTGAGGGCGGCGGCGGTGCCTTTTTTGTCACCTGTTTCGCGTCGGAGTGCCAGACTATCGTTGTAAAAATCAAGGGCTTTGTGATAGTTGCCGCGATAGTATTCGATGCGCCCGAAATTATTTAGTGCCGATGCCATCATCTCGCGTTTGCCAAGTTGGTGAAACAGCGTCAAAGCCGTTCTTGCAGAGACGACCGCCTCGTCATAGTTTGCAAGGGTCGTTTGAGCAAGGCTCAACCCATGATAGGCTTCGGCTTTTAATTCGATTGAGGCTTGGTCTTCGGGTTCGTTACAGAGACTCGAAAGAATGTGGTGAAGTGCTTGAATGGTTTCGGCTGGCTTTTGAAGCGCGAGATCTTTGAGACGCATAATCTCCGCACGCAAGTCGGGCAGTGATGATGTCGACGATTGAAGTTGCTCTGTCATATGAAGTTGCTCTGTCATAATTCTCTCAAATTGGCTACGGGGAATTTACACGAATCTCGCGGTATGCAAAATGCTGACGCGCACTTCTTGGCTTGCACGTCTTGACAGAACTTGTATATTGGATAAGTTTTTCAACACGCTAAAATAGGGGAATACCATACTGTATGTTTTACTTCTTTTTGCGTCGCGCTTTGGCAACGCTTCTCTTTTCTCTAACGCTTTCTTCTCTCGCATTTGCACAAGGATTTACTTACAACACCACGCTTTACGGGCAACGGCTGTATCCGAACAATCGCGGCTCTGGGTGCTGGGGCTATTCAGATACAGTAATTGTGAACGGAGTGCCACGCCTTCGCGAACTCGCCTTCTTTGGCTGTTTCAACGGCACATCGATTGTGGATATTACAACGCCAGCATTGCGCGAACTCGCCTTCATTCCGACACAATCCACCAGCCCTACGAACAGCGGCAACGGTTGGCGCGAAATTCGCACATCGGGGCACTACGCCTACATCACCACCGAAGCCACAGGCGGCGGCTTGCAAATTGTCGATCTCTTGCCCGACCCTAACAATCCCGACAGCGTGCGACTCGTTACACGCTTCAACACGGGCGGAAGCGGTAACAATCAACACAACATCGGCACATCAGCAGGCTATTCGTGGGAAGCGGATAATTTCATCTACCTCTGCGGCGGACAAGTAACCGTCGGCTTTGGCAACAGCGGCGGCATGGCAATTTATGACGTCTCCAATCCGACAAGCCCCGTCTTGATGAGCCGCTACGCCACGCGCTATGTGCATGACGTCTATGTCAAAAACGATACCGCCTATCTCGCCAACATCAACGACGGCTTTGTCGACATCGTCGATGTGAGCAATAAATCCAATCCCGTCCGCATTCGAACCTTTACCTACCCAGCCCCGACAACAGGCGACGCGGGCACACACAACGTTTGGGTTACGGACGACAGCAAGTTCATCTTCACCACTGATGAAGTTGCACCCAACGGGCACAACATTCTGCGCGTCCACGACGCACGCGATTACAACAACATCATTGTTAATGCCGCAACCTACAAGTCGCCCGTTGGTTCGCCTAATGTTGTGGTTCATAATGCATATGTGCGTAGTCCATACATCATTATGTCCTACTACACACAGGGCGTCAAAATCGTCGATATTTCCGAGCCGCTCGACCCCGTCGAAGTCGGTGCCTACAACACCTACGGCAGTACGACGGCGGCAGGCTACAACGGCTGTTGGGGCGTCTTCCCGTTTTATCCGTCTGGCAAAATCATCGCCAGCGACATCAGCGGCGTGGGAAACTCAACCGGAAAACTTTCAGTCATCGAGTTCAACAATGCGCGCGCCGGTATTGTAAGAGGTGTCGTTAGAGATGCCGTAACCGAGCAGGTGATTGCGGGCGCGCAAATTCGCGCAATTGACTTTTACAACAAAACTCGAACCTCCAACAGCGAAGGCGTTTATCGCATCCGCACCGTGCAAGGCGAAAACAAACGCTTCGTCGTTTCGGCAAGCGGCTATCGCACCGATACCTTGCTTATCAACGTGCCGCCAAACGGCGACTCCATTACTGTCAACATCAACTTGCAACCGAACACATCGGCAACGGAACAGCCAGAGCGTCCGCAACGCTTCGCGCTCCATCAAAACTATCCGAACCCGTTCAATCCGACGACCGTCATCAGTTATCAACTCGACTCGCCAAGCCTTGTCAAATTGGAACTCTTCGACGTAATGGGCAGAAAACTTGCCACGCTGGTTGAGGCACGACAAGGCGTCGGCACGCACTACTACACGCTCAACGCCGCTCAACTTGCGCTTTCATCAGGCACTTACTTCTACCGACTGACTGCCAACGGATTCACCGATACGAAACGCATGATGCTCTTGAAGTAACGCCTCGCGCTCACTTCGCAGTGCGCAAATGAACGTTCTGAATCGAGATTTCGCTTCCTTGACGTTGCGACGTAATTTGTCGCAACAACAGGGAACATTCTATTTCCAAACTTTCTATGCAAATTCTTTTCATCATTATCGCCATCATTCTTGCCGACCAGCTCACCAAGTATTGGGCGAAGCAAAATCTCGAACCAATTGGGCAAATTCCGCTTATCGGCGACTGGCTGAAGTTCACTTTCACGGAAAATACCGGGATTGCGTTTGGGATTGATTTGGGCGGACAAGTGGTGGTTACGGTCTTATCGGTTTTAGCCACAATCGGTATCAGCATTTACCTTTACTCGCTTCGGCGCGACAACATTTACTACAAACTTGCCTTTGCGTGCATTTTGGGCGGCGCGATTGGCAACCTCATTGACCGCGCGCTTTACGGGCGCGTCGTTGATTTCATTCACTTCGATTTATATCGCGGCTATATCGGCACATATTACCTTTCGCTCTGGCCGATTTTCAATATCGCCGACATTGCCATTTCAACGGGCGTCGGGATTATGTTCGTTTGGTATAAGCGCATCTTTGAGCCTGAACCTGTTGCACCATCAAACCAAACCCCGATAGCCTCCGAAGCGGTCAAACCTGACGAAGAGACCAAGCGTTCCGAAGTTTAATGCGACGACTGCCGTTTGAAATCTCACCCGTAAAGATTGATTTCAAGCACGATGCCGCTGTCTAAGTCGCCGTTTGGAAAATCAAAGAGTTTTCCCACGAACACTTGCAAGTGGTTATTGACGTTCACGCCCCCGCCCAAAACGGTCTGCGATTTTTTATGGTCGCCCGTTATGATATCGCCCATCAGCAACAATCGATCGTTGAGCTTATACTCAAAGCCCGCAATCACGCCGATTTGATCTTCGTCGCCGCCAATGATGATGGAGTTGGCTTGGTAGCCGCCGACGGCGACGTAGCCTTGTTCTATCGGATGCCACTTGAGCAGTCCGTAATTGAAATAGGCGATTTTTTTCGTCTTGAAACTGCTACTGAGGTTCGAACCGACCTGCGTGCCGACGTTTAGATTCAAGTGTCCTGGAAAGTTAAATTGCTTCTGCGCCGTCGCCATGAGGAACGGATAGAGCGGCTTGCGGCGGCTGTCGGCGTTGTAGGAAATGAGCCGTTCTCCCGAAAGGCGAAGCGGCAAATCGATGAAATTTATGCCCACGTCCCACCCTTCGGCGATGCCATAAACGAAATGGCTTTTCGTTTCAAGGTCATCTATCTTGTGGAAATTAAGTTGATGTTGATAAAACCACTCGCCGGTTGGCGTAATGTCACCAGAGGGAATGTTGAACAAGTTTTGTTGTGCGTGCAGAGCGCAAGTCGTGGAAGCGGTGAAAAAGAGCGTGAGCGCGACGGTGCAAAACGATGTGATACGCATTGAAAAGTTTCCCGAAAGGTTTTGAAGGTTTTGTAAAGACTTTGTTAGAAAAAAACATCGTCTCGAAAAGAACATGGCATGCACCGTTAAGGTTTCAAGCGTGTATCGAAGGCGTCGCGCAGTCCGTCGCCGAGAAGGTTGATGGCAAGCACGGCGAGCATAATGGCGAGTCCGGGAAAAACCGTGAGCCACCAGCCGTTGCCTGAAACGATGTAGGCATAGCCGTCGCGTAGCATTGAGCCCCACGACGCGGTCGGCGGCTGAACGCCAAAGCCGAGAAACGAGAGGCTCGCTTCGGCGATAATTGCTGTTGCAAAGCCCGCCGTTGCAACCACCGTTACCGGCCCCAGCGTATTGGGCAAGATGTGTTTGAAAATCGTGCGCGCCGCGCTAAAGCCTAAGGCTTTTGTGGCTTCAACAAATTCACGCTCGCGCAGGGAAAAGAACTGACCGCGCACAATCCGCGCCGTATCGACCCACGACGCTAATCCAACGGCGAGAAAGACTTGCCAAAATCCGCGCCCCAACGCCACGCTGATAGCAATGACGAGCAGAAGTTCGGGAAATGACCACACCACATTCATCACCCACATCACCACTGCGTCGACTTTGCCGCGAAAGTAGCCCGCCAGTGCGCCAAGCGTCAGCCCAATCAGAAGCGAAATGCTTGTGGCAATCGCCCCGACAGCAAGCGACACACGTGCGCCGTAAAGAATTCGCGAAAAGACATCACGCCCGTATTTGTCCGTCCCCATCAAGTAAATCGGTGTTTTATGCCAATCGGATTCGCTCTTGCCAAAAAGTTCACTTGTTGGAATTTTTTCTTCGCGTCCCTCAAAATCAACAATCAAGAGCGCGTCGCCTTGTTGGGTGAAGGCGCGAATCGGAATGGCTTTGAACGCCTCGTCGCCGCTTGTTGCATCGTTTTTTCTCAAAATCAAATTGCCTTTGAACAAGGGCGGTTTGATTTCATACTCGTAAATCTGCGCGTTGGGGTTCATCGGCGCAAGGAAGGGCGCGAAAAGTGCAACAAGAACAAACAGACCGAACAGCATCAATCCGCCAAAGGCAAGGCGATTGCGCCTAAGCCGTCGCCACGATTGATAAAGCGGGCTGTGTGGCACGGCGTCGGCAAGCTGTGCTTCATAGTCGGCTCTTGGTGCTCGTGTATCAGCAGTATCGTTATGCATCTGTTGAGTGGTTGATGTTACAAAGCAGAAAAATAAGCGTTCAGCGCGAGGTGTGTTTGTGCGCCTCAATTATTCGTTTCCGTCGGGCGAATCGCTATATTCGAGCCTGTTTGAAACGCAATTTTTTCAATCCTTAAATCAGTAACAAACATGAGCATCGCTGAACTTGAATCCTCGCTGACAATTGATGTCGAAGAAGTCTTGGGCAAAGACGCCAAAGACTTACTTGAACACAAAGCCAAAGTTTCCAAAGAACATCTGCATTTGCCCGGTCCTGACTTTATCGATCGCGTGTGGCTTGGCTCTGACCGCAGTCCAAATGTGCTTCGCAACATGCAACTGCTCTTCAACACTGGACGGCTTGCAGGCACAGGCTACCTTTCGATTTTGCCCGTCGATCAAGGCGTTGAGCACTCGGGCGGCGCATCGTTTGCCAAAAACCCTATCTACTTCGACGGCGAAAACATCGTCAAACTTGCCATCGAGGGCGGTTGTAACGCCGTTGCTTCAACCTTCGGCGTGCTCGGAAGCGTCGCACGAAAATACGCACACAAAATTCCGTTCATCGCCAAAATCAATCACAACGAGTTTCTAACCTATCCGAACAAATACGACCAAATCATGTTCGGCAATATCAAAATGGCGTTTGATATGGGCTGTGTTGCCGTCGGTGCGACCATTTACTTCGGCTCGCAAGAATCCAGCAGACAAATTATCGAAGTCGCCGAAGCCTTCAAACAAGCGCACGATTTGGGCATGGCAACGATTCTGTGGTGCTATCTCCGCAACCCCGCCTTCAAGCAAGATAAAGACTATCACGTTTCCGCCGACCTCACCGCGCAAGCCAATCACTTGGGCGTAACGATTGAAGCCGACATCATCAAACAAAAACTGCCCGAAAACAACGGCGGCTACAAAGCCTTGAACTCAAAGGAAAATCCCTATGGCAAGACCGACAACCGAATGTACACCGACCTCGTTACCGACCACCCGATTGACCTTTGCCGCTACCAAGTGCTGAATTGCTATATGGGCAGAGCCGGCTTAATCAATTCTGGCGGTGCATCAGGCGAAAACGACTTGTATGATGCCGTCAGAACTGCCGTCATCAACAAGCGCGCCGGCGGCATGGGCTTGATTTCAGGACGCAAAGCCTTCCAAAAACCCATGAAAGACGGCATCGCCATTCTCAACGCCATTCAAGACGTTTATCTCGATAAAAACATCACGATTGCCTAAGCATTCAGGCGAAGCGATAGAAACGAAGCATTTTAACCCAAAATTATTTGAAGCTGAGAGGGTTTTATATTGGTGTCATTGCGAGCGAAGCGAAGCAATCCATCTTTACCTGTATTTTCAAGGGCTTATGACGAGCTCGGCGAGGCTCGCTTGGATTGCCACGCCGCGATGCGGCTCGCAATGACTCAAAAATGTTATCCTTCTCAAATTAATCTTGGTGTTAGAACCGCATAAAGAGTGAAGGGCGCACGATTGCGCCCTTTTATTGCCTCTCTCTTTGTGCCATTTTGCTTTTTTGACAAACGGTTAATGCTTGAAGAATTTTTGTTTTGCCTCGTCAACTAATTCTTTTGGAAGATTCAATGTTTTGGTTTTGTCTAAAATAGCGAGCTCATCTATACAGATGCATAACAACAAACACAAATCCACGAGCATAGGATTAACCAGTATTTCAGCACTCTCTATCTGACTCCTGAGTGTTACATACTGATTCAGAGCATAAGGATACAAATGAACATAATCAGAGAAGAAATTATGAGCAAGCCAAAAGCCGTCTCCCTCTACGATTCTGTTATCTGAATAAATCCTCTTCTCTAATCCTTCTAACACGTTTTTACTCTTCTCAAGTTCTCTCCACAAAGGATTACACTGTATTTCATCTTTTCTGCTTTCCTTTTCATGCTTTAGACTATTCACCAAGTCATTGTCACTCTTTTTGTGTTTTTCATAAAAGCAAATTGTGTTATTCGCAATGTATTGTTCAAATGCTAATTTCTTTAACTGTTTTTCATCTTCGCTTTGATTATTCAGTAAGTATTTCAAGTTTATGTATCCATCTATTAATATTCTGCCTGTTGAGCAAATATCAAATATATTGATAACTACGCTACTATTTTCTGAGGGGTGTTCTAAAATCCTCAGAGTCGCTTCTATCTTTTGAATACATACTTCAAAGGCAATTAAAGCGAATCCCACATTCCAAGAAGATTCCGATTCTGATTCTCTCAAACTTTGACGAGATTTTTCCAAAACACTTTTGCTGTAGTCTTTCAGAGTTTTCAGCACTTCAATGATGTTATTGATTTCTGAATTCATTTTCATTACAACTTAAATTTTACCCCAAATACTCGCGCAGATACTTTGCGGTGAGCGAGCGGTCGCTTTTTGCGACGTCTTCGGGCGTGCCGACGGCGACGAGTTCGCCGCCTTTTTCTCCGGCTTCTACGCCCAAGTCGATAATCCAATCCGCCTGTTTAATCACATCAAGGTTATGCTCAATCACAACGAGCGTGTTGCCGTTTTCAATGAGCCGATTAAAGCACTTGATGAGTTTTTGAATGTCGTCGAAGTGCAGTCCGGTGGTCGGTTCGTCAAAAATGAAGAGTGAATTTTGCGCGTCGTGGTTTGAAATGTGATAAGCAAGTTTCAAGCGTTGTGCTTCGCCGCCCGAGAGGGTGCTTCCCGACTGCCCAAGTTGCAAGTAGCCGAGCCCGACGTCGGTCAAGACCTTCATTTTCCTGACGATATTTTTTTGGTCTTTGAAGAAGTCCATTGCTTCGTCGATGGTCAAGTCGAGCACGTCGGCGATGGATTTGCCGTTGTGTGTGGCTTCGAGGGTTGCGGGTTTGTAGCGTTTGCCGTTGCAGTCTTCGCAAGGGGTTTCGATATCGGCGAGGAACTGCATTTCAACCGTGATGACGCCTTCGCCCGCGCAGGTTTCGCATCGTCCGCCGGGAATGTTGAACGAGAAGTAGCCTGCGTCCCAGCCTTTGAGCTTGGCGACTTGGGTTTGCGCAAAGAGCGCGCGAATGTCGTCAAAAATTTTGAGGTAGGTGGCTGGATTGCTTCGGCTTGTTCTGCCGATGGGCGATTGGTCGACGAGTTCAACACTTGCGATTTTGTCAATCCCTTTTATGGCGCGGTGCGTGCCAACCTTTTCCGATGTGCCGACTTTCTCTTTCAAGATGCCACGATAGAGAATGTCCGTTACTAAGGTAGATTTGCCGCTGCCGCTCACGCCCGTTACGCACGTGAGCACGCCGAGCGGAAATTTGACATCGATGTTTTTGAGGTTGTTTTCCAACGCGCCGACGACTTCAATGGCGTTGTTGAGATTGACCTTGCGGCGCTTTTGCGGCAGTGGAATGGCGTTGAGGTTGCGCAAGTATTTGCCCGTGAGCGACGTTGGATTCAGGCGTATGTCAGCAGGAGTGCCTTGAAAGACAATTTCGCCACCGTTTCTGCCTGCACCTGGTCCCATGTCAATGATGATGTCTGCCGCTTCGATAATTTCGCGGTCGTGCTCGACAACGATGACGGTGTTTCCGATGTCGCGCAATTTTTTAAGAATCTTGATAAGCCTTGCCGAATCGCGTTGATGCAAGCCGATAGAAGGTTCGTCCAGAATGTAAATTGCACCGATAAGCGACGAGCCGAGCGAGGTGGCAAGGTTGATGCGTTGCGATTCGCCGCCTGAAAGCGTGGTTGCACTGCGATCGAGCGTAAGGTAATCGAGCCCGACTTCCACGAGGTATCCGAGCCGTTTTTCCAATTCTACCAGAATCGTTTTGGCGACTTCGCGGTCGAAGCGTGAAATCTCTATGGTTTTGAAAAAGTCATTTGCCTCGCCGATGGTCATTTGCACAATATCGTGAATGGTTTTTCCCGCCACTTTCACATTGAGGGCGGCTTTTTTGAGGCGCGAGCCGTTGCACTCGGGGCAAACGCTGTATCCGCGATACCTTGAAAGCAACACTCGATAGTGCATTTTGTATTGCCCTTCGCGCTCAATCTCTTTGAAAAATCCTGTAATGCCGATAAAGCCATCGCTGGGCACGCCGTCCCACAAGAGTTTGCGCACGGCGGCAGGGAGTTTTCCGTAAGGCACATCGAGTGGAATGTTGTGCTTTGGCGCGATGCGGATTAAATCGCGCAGGTGTTTGGAGTGCTTGTCGCTCGTCCAGCACACAATCGCACCGTCTCGGAGAGTCAGCGCGCGATTTGGCACTACGGCGTCTTCGTCAATGCCCGTTACGCGCCCGAAGCCTTGACAGATGGGACATGCGCCCGCCGGCGAATTGAAGGCGAACATCTGCGGCGAAGGCTCTTCATACTCCACGCCGTTCAGTTCGAACTTATCGCTGAATACATATTCTCTTCCGCCCAAGACGCGCACAAGGCAGTATCCGTTTGACTCGGCAAACGCCACTTCCGCGGCTTCGGCAATGCGTTGAAGGCTTTGCTCATCGTGCCGAAGCACAAGCCGATCGACCAGCACCATCAAGCGCGCTTGGTCTTTTTTAGGCAGCGCAGAGAGTTTTTTTTCGGAGTCCATCTCGTTCAAATCAAACAAAGTTTCGCCGAGCGCGATGCGGAAAAATCCTTTTTGTTTGAGCGTCTGCAATTCTTCTTTGAGCGTGCGGACGTTGGATTTTTCGTCGGTATGCTGCGGCATTGGAAAGCCGATATAAAGCTTCGTGCCTTCATCGAGCAAGCGCAGTTGATAGACCACATCTTCGGGCGTGTGTTTCAAGACCATTTCGCCAGTGTCGGGCGTGTAGGTTTTGCCGATGCGAGCAAAGAGCAAGCGAAGGTAGTCGTAAATCTCCGTAACCGTGCCGACGGTCGAGCGCGGATTTTTGGAAATTGTTTTTTGTTCAATCGCAATCGCCGGCGCAATTCCTGAAACATACTCGACATCGGGCTTCGGCATACGCTCCAAGAATTGACGAATGTAGGCGGACATGGACTCAACATATCGCCGATGCCCTTCGGCGTAAAGCGTGTCGAAGGCAAGGCTCGATTTGCCCGACCCCGAAACGCCTGTAATTACGATGAGTTTGCGGCGTGGAATAAAAACGTCAATGTTTTTGAGGTTGTGCGTCTTGGCGCCTTTGATGAAAATGCCGTTGGCGGTTTGCGGTGCGGTTGCCGTCGTTGCGTGCTGATTCGTGAGCATTGTGATAAGGTTGGAAGCCAATTCTTGAAACTTGCAAGATAGCATGAAATCCTCATCTGTGCAGCGTGATGCACCCAATTGCGTTTCTTGCGGATTGCACACGACAACGAAAAAATTTTCGTAACTTTGTGTCTGAAATTTTTCAAGCCCATGAAAATCGGAGCGATTGAGATTGATAAGCCCATTGTGCTTGCGCCAATGGAAGACGTTACCGACCCGTCGTTTCGCCGACTGTGCAAGCGATTCGGGGCGGATATCGTTTATACCGAGTTCATCAGTTCGGAAGGCTTACGGCGCGGTGCCGCGCGCTCTTGCCGCAAGCTCAAAGTCTTCGATGACGAGCGTCCCGTCGCGATTCAGATTTTCGGCAACGATGTGGAAGCGATGGTTGAAGCAGCGTTAATTGCCGAAGCGGCAAATCCAGATTTCATCGACATCAACTACGGCTGTCCCGCAAAGAAAGTCGCTGGACGCGGCGCAGGCTCTGGCTTACTCTGCAATCCAACCTTGATGGAAGACATCACGGCGGCAATCGTCAAAGCCGTTAAACTTCCCGTTACCGCCAAAACGCGCATCGGTTGGGACGAAAACAATATCACCATTCTCGATACCGTCAAACGCCTTGAAGGTGCTGGCATTCAAGCTCTGACGATTCACGGACGCACGCGCTCGCAAATGTTCAAAGGTTCGGCAGATTGGACTTGGATTAAGCGCGCTAAAGAAATTGCCACCATTCCCATCATTGGCAACGGCGATATTTGGACGGCGAAAGATGCCGTTAAACACCTTCAAATCACCAACGTCGACGGCGCGATGATTGGACGCGGTGCGATTGGCAATCCCTTCATCTTCCGCGAAGCCAAAGCGTTGATGCAAGGCGTTGAGCTTCCACCGCCGACCTTTCACGAGAAAATTCACGTCGCAATTGAACATCTGAAAATGTCTCTTGAATGGAAGGGCGAAAAATATGGCGTCTTGGAAATGCGTCGGCACTACGCCTCCTATCTCAAAGGCTTGCCGAACGTGAGCAAAGTGCGTGACTTTTTGGTGCGCGAAGACAGTTGGCAAAATATCATCGACCGTCTGTTGGAATACGAACACGAATGCGAACAGTATCTTGCCGAGGGCACATTTGAACGCTATGCACAAACGCTCAACGACCACTCCAAGCGATTAGTGCTTGAACCCGCCGTTGTGGAAAGTTGAACGACATTGCACGGTTTAACATCTCTTCAGCGAAAATTCACCCAAAGAAAATAGTTTGAAATTTGAACGGCGAAGCGGTAAATTTCATACCTTTTATCTTAACAAAAGATTTTCAACGAAGGGGCTCAACGAAGGAAATGGAGACGCTTACGAAATCGAATGTGATTCGCATAAAAAACGCGCTTACCGGCAAGCCACAAACGCCCGATTTGCCTTCCGACGACGCACAAGCGCAAGCCTTGCTCAAAGCCAGCGGACCGATTCCGCAACACATCGCCATCATTATGGACGGCAATGGTCGCTGGGCAGCTCGACGCGGCGAAATGCGCGTCTCCGGACACAACGCCGGCGTTAAATCCGTGCGCGACACCGTCGAAGCCTGCGCCCAACTCGGCGTCGGATACCTTACGCTTTACGCCTTCTCGACGGAAAATTGGAAACGCCCGCAAAACGAGGTCTCCGCGCTCATGCATCTCTTGATTCAAGCCCTTCGCAAAGAGACCAAAACCCTTCACGAAAACGACATCAAACTCAACGCCATCGGCAACATCTTCGCACTTCCACCCAACGTGCGCGAAGAATTGGAAGAAGGCATGGAACTGACGCGACACAACAAACGCATGACGCTCTCGCTTGCGCTTTCATACAGCGGGCGCTGGGAAATCATGCAAGCCACCAAGCGCATCGCCGAAGAAGTCAAAGCCGGACGATTAGACCCCAACGATGTAACCGACGAAGTCTTCGAACGATTCCTTGCTACCTACGGCATGCCACACCCCGATTTGCTCATTCGCACCAGCGGCGAGTTCCGAATCAGTAATTTTCTCTTGTGGCAACTTGCTTACACCGAAATTCACATCACCGATTGCTATTGGCCCGACTTCCGGCGCGATAAACTCTACGAAGCCATTCGCGACTTTCAACGCCGCGAACGCCGTTTCGGCATGACGAGCGAGCAACTTGCAGCACTCACCAACCCACTGCACCAAACTCATCAGCCGTGATACTCGGAGATACCTTTGGCTCAACTCATCATCTTGCATCTCTAAGCCGCCTTATGCTTTGCCGCCTGTTGCATCTCTTGTGCATGCTGTTCATCATCTCAACGCCAACACTTTTCGCCCAAGACACACCCGACGACGAGGACGACGCCAAATTTCAACTCGACTTCTCCGAACCCGCCAAGTATCAAGTGCTCGGCATTTCGGTCGTTGGAAATTCAAGCATCTCCGAAAAAGATATTCTCGCTCGCTTCCCGATTCAAGTCGGTCAAGAAATTACGATTCCAAGTAGCGAACTTGCCGACGCAATGAAGCGGCTCTGGAAACAAAAACTCTTCAGCGACATTCGCGTCGAGATTGACCGCAAAACCTTCGAAGGCGTCTTCCTTTCCATCAAGGTCAAAGAATACCCCGTTCTCACGCAAATCGTCTTCGAAGGCAATCGCGAATATGACGAGGAAGATTTGCTCAAAAAAGTTGAACTCACACGTGGCGCAACCATCACCGACCAAATGATTTACCTCGCCCGCCAACGCCTGCTGAAATTCTATGAAGAAGAAGGCTACCTTTTGTGCGAAATCGATTACGAACTGCGCGGAACCAAAAAAGGACGCGCCACGCTCTTCTTCAAAATCAAAGAAAATGACCGCGTCATCATTGAACGCATTAACTTCGTTGGAAATAAAGCCTTCGACAAAGGCGAACTGCTCGGCACGCTCGAAGAAACTAAACAACTCAACTTCTGGCGACGCATTTTCTCAAAGCCGATTTTAGACCGCAAAAAATACGAAGACGATAAAGAGAAACTCATCACCTTCTATCGTGAAAACGGCTACCGCGATGCCTACTTCAAACGCGACTCGATTTACTACACACCCGATAAACGCCGTTTACACCTGACCATTTTCCTCTATGAAGGACCGAAATACGTCTTGCGCAACGTCCAATGGGAAGGCAATACGCTTTACTCTCGTGCCGAGTTGGACGCCGTTTTCGGCTACAAAAAAGGCGACATCTACAACGAAAAGAAAATCATGGAACGCCTCACCTATTCGCCCGAAGGCGGCGACATCGGCTCGCTCTATCAAGACCGCGGCTACCTGACCTTCCGCGCCGATAAAGAAGAAACGGTTGTGGAAGGCGATTCAATTGACCTCAAAATTTTCATTACCGAAGGCAAACAGTTCCGCATTCGCAATGTCAACATCGCCGGCAACACCAAAACCAAAGACCGCGTGATTCGACGCGAACTCTACACCATTCCCGGCGACCTTTACAGCCGCGACAATATCATTCGCTCAATCCGTCAAATCGCGCAACTCAACTACTTCGACCAAGAAAAAATCACCCCCGACATTCAACCCAAAAGCGAAGAGGAAGTCGACATCACCTACAACGTGACCGAGAAATCTACCGACACCTTCAACGCCTCCGCAGGATATAGCGGCGCAATTGGCTTTACAGGCGCGCTGGGCTTAACCTTCAACAACTTTTCTATTCAAGACATCACCAAGCGCGAAGCCTACACCCCACTTCCGCACGGCGACGGACAGCGGCTCGACTTCCAATGGCAATTCGGACGATTCAACTTTCAAACGCTCTCGCTCTCCTTCACCGAACCGTGGGCATTCGGCACACCAACCTCGCTCGGATTTAGCATCTTTGATACGCGCCAAAACTTCGGACAAGAACTGCAACAAACCGGCGTCTCGGTCTCCGTCGGTCGTCGTTTAACCTTTCCCGACGACTACTTCCGCATCGATTACACCTTCCGCTTTCAACGCAACCGCGTCGGCGGCGCAACCTTTCCGCTCCAACAACAGCAAGGATTCTTCTTCGTTACCGCCGACGAATACAGCATTATTCAGACCATTTCGCGCAATAGCACCGACAACCCCGTTTATCCCCGACGCGGCAGTGATTTTTCATTCGCCACGCAACTCTCGGGCGGTCCGCTTCCAGGCACTGTGGATTTTCTCAAACTCACCTTGCGCGCGGGCTGGTTCTCGCAACTGATTGGCGACTTGGTGCTGACCTCCAACGCTGAATTCGGCTCGCTCGAGCGCATTGGCGACCGAAACAGCAACATTCCCGCCATCAACTTTTTCTACATGGGCGGAAGCGGCATCTCGTTTCTTCCTACCGTTCCCTTGCGCGGCTATCCCGACCAAGGGCTCGGCGTCTTTGACCCGAACTTGCGCATCTTCACGGGCAACTTTTACACGAAATTTCAAACCGAACTGCGCTATCCGATTAGCCTTAATCCGCAAGCGACCGTCTATGCGCTCCTTTTCGCTGAAGCGGGAAACATTTACGCCAATGCCGCACAAGCCAACTTCGCCGACCTCAAACGGTCAGTCGGTTTCGGCGTGCGTGTCTTTCTGCCTATTGTCGGACTTATTGGGCTTGACTATGGCTTCGGGTTAGACCCTGTGCCGTCTAATCCCGGTCGCCCCAATCAAGGATGGAACTTCATCTTCACCTTCGGACAATTCGCACGATAACTTTCGCGAACAACACTTTCATGACAACGATGAAACGAATTTTAAGCGGAATGCGCCCGACGGGCAAACTTCACTTGGGGCACTACGTCGGTGCGCTCGAAAATTGGGTTCAACTGCAAGAGAGCGGCGAGTATGAAACTTACTTTCTCATCGCTGATTATCATGCTTTGACCACGAATTTAGATACAAGCCATCTCTATCAAAACTCGCTGGACATGATGATGGATTGGCTCGCCGCTGGCATTGACCCTGAAAAGAGTCCCGTTTTTCGTCAGTCGCAAATCAAGGCGCACACGGAGCTTTTTTTAATTTTTTCGCTCTTGATTACAACCTCGCGCCTTGAGCGCAACCCGTCGCTCAAAGAACAAGTGCGCGATTTGGAATTAGAGACGATTTCCTACGCACATCTCGGCTATCCCGTTTTGCAAGCGGCGGATATTTTGCTTTACAAAGGCTCGCTCGTGCCCGTCGGCGAAGACCAGCTACCGCACATTGAAATCACGCGCGAAATTGTGCGGCGCTTCAATCAAGCCTATCGGAAACCCAATGGCGAGCCCGTCTTTCCTGAACCCGAAGGCAAAATTACTCGATTTGCGAGGCTTGTTGGATTGGACGGCAAAGCGAAAATGTCCAAATCGCTCGGCAACACGATTCTGCTTTCTGACCCGCCCGATGAAGTGATGAAAAAAGTGCGCACTGCCGTTACCGACACCGCGAAGATTCGCAAGAACGACCCGGGCAATCCCGACGTCTGCACCGTCTTTGCGTATCACAAGCGATTCACCCACGCCGAAGAGGTCAAGCAAATCGATGCCGATTGCCGAAGCGGCGCACTCGGCTGTGTAGAGTGCAAAAAACGATGCTCCACAAGCATTTCCCGTTTCCTCGAGCCCATTTTGGAACGCCGCCAAGCATTAGCACAAGCCCCTGAACGGCTCAAAGATATTCTGCACGCCGGCGAACAACGCGCCCAAAAGGTCGCCGAACAAACCATGTCCGAAGTTCACGACGCCATGAAACTCGGCTGAATTTTGTATCTTACCCACAAAACGCTATCAACAAAACATGACGATGCTCGAGAGCCCATTCCGACACACTTTTAACGCTTCTTTTAAGCCTGAAACTTACGACGCTTTAATTGCCGACATCAAGCGATGTGGCAGAGACGCCTTAGATTTTCGCGTCAGTGAAACACCGTTTTTCCCGACGCCTGAACTGACACAAGCACTCATCAATGCCGCGCACACCATCGTTGACGAGTTGCTTTCAGAGCGAATCTGGAAACGCTTAAACGACGCCGTGCCCAAACACCTTTCCGCGCCAAACGAAGACCCGCACCCGCAATTTCTTCAAATCGACTTCGCCATCACTGAAGACGCAAACGGCAATCCACTTCCGCAACTCATCGAGCTGCAAGGCTTCCCGACCGTCTTCGCCTTTCAAGCCTTGCTGGACGAAAAACTGCACCAGCACTACGCGCTTCCTTCTGACCTGCACTCCTACTTCAACGGCTTTTCGCGCGAAACCTACCTTGCCTTCTTCAAAGAGATGCTTCTCGGCAACAGCGCACCCGAAAACGTCATTCTCTTGGAAATCGAACCCGAGAAACAAAAAACACGCATTGATTTCTATCTCACCGAAGATTACTCTGGCATTACATCGGTGTGTTTAACCGATGTGAAAAAACGCGGACGGAAACTTTACTACCAAAAAAATGGCAAAGAAATCCCCATCGAGCGCATCTACAACCGCGTCATTTTTGATGAACTTGACAAAAAAAATCTCTCGTTTGACTTCTCGTTTCAAGACGACCTTGACGTGAAGTGGCTCAATCACCCGAATTGGTTTTTCAAATTCTCAAAGTTCTGCTTACCGCTTTTGGCGAACCAATATGCCCCCAAATGTTACTTCCTTTCTGACCTTGAACGCTACCCCGACGATTTGGAAAACTACGTCGCCAAACCGCTCTTTTCCTTTTCCGGCGGCGGCGTGCTGATTGATGTGGGGAAGGAAGATCTGGACAAGATCGAGGATAAATCCAATTACCTCTTGCAACGCAAGGTCAACTACGCGCCCGCCATTGAAACGCCCGAAGGCGGCACGAAGGTCGAAATACGCATGATGTTCTTCTGGCGCGACGGCGACCCCAAACCCACGCTGGTGAATAATCTTGTTCGAATGAGCCGAGGCAAACTTATCAACACGATGTTCAACAAAGTTCAAACTTGGACAGGCTCAAACGTCGCCTATCACCTTTAAGGCTTCGCACTCTGGGAGGTTCTGCTCCGACTTGTGCGTGAAACGGCGTTGTTTCTTATCTTTACGTTCCTTTCAAAAATTCAGCAAGCATTTGCAATGGCAATTTCAGACATCGTGAGAACGCGCTTCGCGCCGTCGCCCACAGGCTACGTGCATGTCGGCGGACTTCGCACCGCGCTTTACAATTACCTTTTCGCTAAAAAGCACGGCGGCAAATTTATCCTTCGTATTGAAGATACCGACCAAACGCGGCTCGTTGCAGGCGCGGCAGAAAACATCGAGAAAATTTTAGAATGGGCAGGCTTAACCCCCGACGAAAGTCCGCAAAAAGGCGGCGACTTCGGTCCCTACACCCAGTCGCAACGCCTTTCTATCTACAAACACTACTGCGAACGGCTCATCGCCGAAAAAAAAGCCTACTACTGCTTTTCAACGCCCGAAGAGTTGGAGGAAGTCCGCAAACTGCAACAAAAGCAAGGATTGCAACCCAAGTATAATCGCAAATGGCTTCCCGAATCGATGGGCGGCTCAATGCCCGAGAGCAAAATCAAAGAAGCCTTGGAATCGGGGATTCCAAAAGTGGTGCGCATGAAAGTGCCCGACGGCATCAGCATCAAAGTTCATGATGTTATTCGCGGCACGGTCGAGTTCGACTCCGCCGTCGTCGACGACCAAGTGCTCCTGAAAGCCGACGGATTTCCGACCTACCACCTTGCCGTCGTCGTCGATGACAATTTGATGAAGATAACGCACGTCATTCGCGGCGAAGAGTGGCTGTCTTCAACGCCGAAGCACGTCTTGCTTTACGACTTCTTCGGCTGGGAAAAACCCATCTATGCCCATGTGCCGCTTCTTTTGAATCCCGACCGAACCAAACTCTCGAAGCGTCAGGGCGATGTGGCGGTCGAAGATTACATCAAAAAGGGATTCAGCCGCGACGCGCTTATCAACTTCGTTGCACTCTTAGGCTGGAATCCGGGAAGTGGAAGCGAGCAGGAAATTTTCTCGCTCGAAGAATTGCTCGCGCAGTTCTCGATTGAGCACGTCGGCAAATCAGGTGCGATTTTTAACCTTGAAAAACTTAGTTGGATTGAAAAAGAGCACATTCGTCGCAAGAGCGATGAAGAACTCGCCCGCGCCATTCGCCCGATTTTGGAAGAGGCTCTGAAAACGCGCCAAACCGAACTGCCCATAGATGTCATCACAAGCGAGAAATATCTTGCATCAGTCGCCAAAGAAATGAAAGAGCGCGTGCATTTCTTGAACGAGTTCGTTACATTCAGCGATTACTTTTTCTTTGAGCCTGAACGCTACGAGGAAGAAGCCGTTAAAAAACGCTGGAAAGAAACCACCAATGCGCTCTTGCTGGAATTTGTGTCGCAATTAGAAGCCCTGCCGTCCTTCACTGCATCGGAGATTGAATCGGCACTGCAAGCGTTTTGCGCGGCGAAGGAAATTAAGACGGCGGAGATGGTGCATCCGATTCGCCTTGCGGTCTCGGGCGCGAGTTTCGGTCCGAGCCTGTTTCACATGCTTGAACTTCTGGGCAAAGCGGCGGTTTGTCGGCGCATTCGGCGCGCAACGGAACGCTTGAAGTTCGAACCTGCCGCCACATCGTAACTCCGCAACTCCGTGCTTATCCGCCAAATCTGTTCAATCCGCGTTCTCGCTTGAAGTCCCCTCTCCTTTTAGGAAAGCGTCAGGGCGAGGTCATAGAACGGGTTCTCACGGAATCATTCCTTCGCACCTTGCCGTTCAAAAATTTTTTTGTTTTTCTTGATGAGAATTTTATATCCCTGTAAGATTTACCCCGTTCTTTCGTCCGCAACTCCGATTTATACCTTTTATCTAAAACGATGGCGGGCGTTTTCCACAACTTAATCCGTTACGACCATGACCACTCGTACACACACACCGCCGTACCACGCGGTAGCGTCTCCTGCAGAGCCTCAATTTTCAAGATGATAATTTTGGCGATGATGATATGCTCGGTCGGAAAGTCGCGACGTTGGTGAATGAACAACAATCGGCGGGCAGTTATCAAGCCACCTTTAATGCCGTAGCACTTGCGAGCGGCGTTTATTTTTACCGATTGCAAGCAGGAAACTTTGTGGAAACGAAGAAGATGATGCTTGTCAAGTAAGATGATGACCTGTGCGTCGAGTAATTACGCTCGGCGCACTTTTTTCTAACCCGCCTCTGCCACGATGGTTTTGTTTAGCAAATGAAAAAGGCTTTTACCATGATGGTTCCTCTGGCGGTGGCGCTAAGATTGAAGAATAGTTATGAGATGGATTCTAATCGGTTTTACTGTTGCGTTCTTAAATTTCAATACCCCTGTTGCACAACCATTTTCCTATCAACCTACTAATGCTCAAAATATATCCGGCACTTATACTGATTTAGGAATTAGCGGCAATGTGATAGTGACAGCCAATTTTGATTCTGCCAACTCGGCGCCAATCAATATTGGTTTTCCATTTGTGTATAACGGGTCTACCTATACCCAATTTATACTGAATACCGACGGGTTTATCAAGCTCGGTGCAATTCCACCCTCCACAAATAGACCTTTCATTTCAGGTGGGAGCGGCGATACCTCCATCATCGCCCCACTGAATATGAATTTGATAGCCGGCACATTGCCGACAGAGTATAGAGTATCTACAACCGGTTTAGGCGGAAATCGTATCTGCACAATTCAGTTTAAAAATGTTCGGGACGGACCTAGTGAATTTACTGGATCTGATGCTTACTTGAATATCAACTTTCAGATTAAACTTTACGAAGCGACCAGTCAAGTTGAGTTTCTATATGGAGTTTGGAGCGAAGCGGATGGTAAAGGAAGAAGACTCGCACAACCTCGGTGTGGTTTAATAGGAAATAACCGTAACACTCAACGAATTATAGCCACTAAGAATCAATCATCAGCGTGGGCAGACGTTGTGTTCACTAACTCTAATCAGGTCGTAGTTATAGGAAACTTTAGCCCATTGCCGGATGTCGGTCGCACATTTCGGTTTAATCCCACGCCGGAAGTTCAGCCGCAGCCCGACGCGAGCGTTGATGCAGTGTTCTCGCTTGCGCAGTCGCCCGGGTTCTTCGCCAATCCGGTTCCGGTTTCTGCCCTTATCAAATACGGGCAACCAACCCTTGCTCAACCTGCCGGTTACGCTCACCGTTACCGGCGCAAACCCTTACACCGAAACGCGCAACATCAGTAGCCTTGCCGTTGGCTCGCAATCCCTCGTCTCGTTCACCTATTCGCCAACCGACTTTGGGCAAAGCACCCTCACCGTTTCCGTGCCTAACGACGCCAATGACACCAACAACTCTCGCTCGGTTTCACAGCAGATTGTTCTCGATGCGTTTAGTTATGCCGATAGTTCCGCCATTACTGGACAGGTCGGGTATGGCACGGCGCAAGGTTTGCTCCTCGCCCGCTACCGCTTATCGGTGCCCAACACCATTCTCGCCACGCGGGTGTGCTTTGCGAACAATTCCGCCAGCGTCGGGCGAACGGTTTATGCCGTCTTGCTCGATTCGCTCGGCACGGTGCGCGACCGCTCGCCGAACTATGTCATTCAAGCCGCCGACCTCGGGCAGTATCGCTCGCTCTTTATGGAATCTCCACCACGCGTGCGCGGCGTGTTTTATGTCGGCTTGGCGCAAATGGCGGCATCGCCCGCGTATTTCCCGTTAGCCACGCAGACTGAAACCCCAACCCGCTTTGACGGTTATTACTCCGCTCCGCTCAACGGGGGCGAAATTCCAACCGTCGTCAATACCTTCGGGCGGTTTATGATTCAAGCCGTTCTGGGAACACAAGTGCCCGTTGAACTGACGGATTTCGGATTTCGGAAGGTCGATGCGGGAATCGAACTCTATTGGACGACCGCATCGGAATTGAACAACGCGGGCTTTGAAGTGGAACGCAAATCCGAAGGTGCAACTTGGAACACGCTCGGCTTCGTGCGCGGCAACGGCACGACGACCGAAGCACGCTCTTACTCGTTCATTGACCGCACGGCAACGGGCAAAGTGCAATACCGCTTGAAGCAGATTGA